>Ga0247669_1000008_pt1 | contig 278367 bp, 244 predicted proteins | sample CNK10_metaG_FD_182734 | JGI IMG/M metagenome (GOLD analysis project Ga0247669, IMG submission 182734) | Soil microbial communities from Purdue University Martell Research Forest, Indiana, United States - CNK10 | ecosystem: Environmental > Terrestrial > Soil > Temperate forest > Bulk soil... | reverse complement strand
TTCTCTAAATCTCGCCAAGCCCGCTCCCTTCATCCGGGAGCGGGTATTTCTTTCTAAGCCTCTGTATCTCTTGCCATTTAAGAAACGTCGCCGCACGGAGCCACAACTCTCCGCCCTCCCGCGTGTTAAATATAGTGACGCAGGAAGAGGAAGCTCCAGGTACCGTTCGCAAGGAAGGTCTCAGGTACACCCCAGCGAGTTCCTTCCGAACGCGGAGTCCTTCACGGCCCATCCCAGGTATGACGCAACACCCATTGCCGATTAGCGTCAGGAGAGAAGGGAACAAAATGAAGACACGCGCACTGAAGTGGCTGTTTCTCGTTCCAATTATCTTTACTTTTGTTCTGGCGGCCGCCAAACCAGCCGTGGCCCAAGACGACGACGATCCCCCAAGCCGCGTAGCCCGTTTGAGCTATGCCAACGGCGAAGTTTCCTTCAGCCCCGCGGGCACCGATGACTGGGTCGCCGCGGCTGTGAATCGCCCGATGACCACCGGCGACAAACTCTGGACCGACCAGGGCGCGCGCGCCGAACTCCACGTGGGCTCAGCGGCGATTCGCCTATCCGGCCAGACCGGGTTTTCTTTCCTGAATCTCGACGATCGCATCATGCAGATTCGCATTACCGAAGGCACCATCAATCTGCGCGTGCTTCGCCTCGAAGATCAGGAATCCATCGAAGTGGATACCCCCAATCTCGCATTCACCGTCCTGCGCCCCGGCCGCTATCGCGTTAACGTCAATGAAGCTGGCGACACTACGGTCATCAACGTTCCCGAAGGCACTGGCGAAGTCACCGGCGGCGGCTCCGCCTACACCATTCATCCGGGCGAGCAGGGTTTTTTCACCGGCACCGATTCGCTCAACGCGGATCTGGAAAGTGCTGACCGCGACGACGATTTCGATCGCTGGTGCAGCCAGCGCGACTACCGTGAAGAACACGCCGTCGCCCGCCGCTACGTTTCCGATGACGTGATCGGCTATGAGGACCTCGACGACAACGGCGGCTGGCGCCAGGTGCCGGAATACGGCACAGTCTGGTTCCCGCATGTCACTGTCGTTGACTGGGCACCCTACCGCTACGGCCACTGGGCTTGGATATCCCCCTGGGGCTGGACGTGGGTGGACGATGCACCCTGGGGTTTTGCGCCCTTCCACTATGGCCGCTGGGTGAATGTTCGCGGCGCTTGGGGTTGGGTACCGTGCCCGCCGCGCACTGTTGCAGTCGCTTACGTACGCCCGGTGTATGCTCCCGCGCTTGTCGCGTGGGTTGGCGGACCACACTTTGCCGTCGGGATCGGTGTTGGCGGTGGAGTTGGCGCCAATGTCGGATGGTTCCCGCTGGGACCTCGCGAAGTCTACGTGCCTTCCTATCACGTCAGCCGAAACTACGTTAACAACGTGAACGTTTCGAACACCACCGTGAATCAGACCGTCGTCAACAACTACTACAACACCACCGTGGTCAACAAAAACGTCACCAACGTCACCTATGTCAACCAGCGCGTCGCTGGCGGAGTCACCGCGACTTCCGGACAATCCTTCAGTTCCTCTCAGTCCGTGGGCCGCAACATGGTCCGCGTGAATCAACGCGAAGTGGCAACGGCGCAGGTCGCCGTCTCCGCTCCTGCAGTTGTGCCGCCGAGGCAGGCTGTTCTCGGGGGCGCTGCTGCCTCGCGCTATCAGCCTCCCGCTGCCGTCCAAGCTCGTGCGGTCGTAGCAAAGACGCCTCCACCGCCCGCTCCTCTGCCTTTCGCGCAGCGTCAGGAAGCCATTAAGGCCAATGAAGGGCGGCCCATTTCGAATGCCCAGGCCCGCCAACTGGAAACCCAGCAACCTCACAACAATGTGATGCCGGTTCGAATTGCGCCTCCGGCTAGAGTGGTCACAAATCCCCCGCAAGGAAACAGGCAGCAGGGTAACGCTCAGCAGGGCAATCCCCAGCAGGGTAACCGCGGCATGCAACCGAACAACAATCGTCCGCCGAACCCCAACGTGAATCCGAACGTCAACGCGCCGGTAAATAACAATTCAAACGCAAGTGCGAACACGAATACCCCCGCGAACAACAACAACCGGCCGGCCAACGTGAACCCAAATGCCAATCCGAATGCGAACGTGCCGGTAAACAACAACGTGAACGCCAACGGCAATGCGCCGGCGAATAACAATCGCCCCGCCAACGCCAACCCGAACACCAACGCGCCGGTAAATAGCAACTCAAACGCGAATGTTAACGCCCCGGCGAACAACAACCGGCCGGCGAATGCCAACTCCAACCCAAATGCCAACGCCAATCCGAACGCCGGCGGGAATCCGAATCCCTACCGTGACCGCCCGCCCAATACGCGGCCGGGCAACGACGTCAATCCCCAACTCGAGCAGAAACATCAGCAGCAGATCGAGCAGCTCCAGCAGAAGCAGGATCAGGAATATCAGAAGGTTCAACAGAAGCAGTATCAGCAACAACAGCAGCAACAACAAAAAATCCAGCAGCAGAATGCCGATGCGGCCAGGCAGCAACAACTCCAGCAGAAGGAGCAGCAGCTGGAACAAAAGCAGCAACAGCAGCTCCAGCACGTCGAACAGAAACACGACCAGCAGCAGCAACAGTTGCAACGGAAACAAGAGACGGAGCATGCGCGCCCGGCGCCTCCTCCGCCTTCCAACAACAAACCGCCCAAGAACGACCAGAAGGATAAGGACAAAGACAAGGACAAACCGCCACACCGCTAAAGTGCGCGGCTATTCGCGCGCACTCAGTTGGCAAAGAGCGCTCTCTTCGGGGGAGCGCTCTTTCTTTTACAGCCCTTTTTCTGTTGCGAACCTGCCGCCCGCTTTCGACCCGCCGCGCGCCTGTGTGGTATCTTCAGTTGATAGCGCCATGGCCATCTCTTCTCTCGATCCCCTAACCTTTCGCAGAGTCGCCGGCACATTCGCCACCGGCGTAACCGTGGTCACCGTGGAGCGCGAGCCCGGCGTGGTACACGGCATGACCGCCAATTCCTTCACCTCTGTCTCGCTGGATCCTCTTCTCGTTCTCGTCTGCGTCTCTTACGAAGCCAAGCTGCTTTCTTTCCTCAAATCGCGACGCCGCTTCGGCGTCGCCATTCTCCGCGCGGGTCAGCAGGCTCTCTCCGAGCATTTTGCCAAATGCGATCAGTCGCCTGAAGAAGATGCTCGCCTCGGTATTCCGTATAAGTGGACCTCCAGCGGCATTCCGCTTCTGGACGGTGCCCTGGCCGAACTCGCCTGCAACGTCGTTGGCGAACATCCCGCCGGCGATCACACCATCTTCATCGGCGCAGTCGAAAGTATGGAATGTCACGACGGCGACCCTTTGCTCTTCCACCGCGGCCAATACCGCCGCCTAGCGCCCTGATTGCGCTCGAATTTAGTGCCGCTTGCTGTTCACCGCGACTTGTCATCCTGAGGCGCGCGTAGTTTGCGCGCCGAAGGACCTCAACTTACACACTTTGCACAATTCTCCCGCTGAGATCCTTCGTCGACCCTGGTCGGATCGCCTAGCGAGACGGTCTTGAGGTGATTTGGCCTGCGTGATTGTCCAACGGGTGGGGGTTGCTCTATCGCTCGGAGCTTCCACTCGGCCGTGCCGGCTCCGCGGAATCGCCCAATTCCTTGCGATGGCTCTTCACTTCGCGTAGCGCGTAAATCGCCTTGTTCTGCGATTCGTAATAAGTCCGCGAACTGATCTCTCCCAGAAGGCCCATGGATACGAACTGGATTCCGCTCACAAACAGCGCGATCGAAAGCAGCAGCAGCGGCCCGTGCTCCGTCATGATGTTCTCGTGGTAGAAAATCTTGTCCGCCACCAGCAGGAATCCCAGCAGAAATCCGCTTCCTGTGCCCGCAAGCCCCAGCATTCCGAAAAATTGCAGCGGTCGAGTCGAATAATCCAGCAGGAACTTCACCATGATCAGGTCGAAGAACACTCGAATCGTTCGCCCGATTCCGTAATTGGACTTGCCGCTTTTCCTGTCCGGATTCGAAATCGGCACTTCCGCGATGCGCGCTCCCGTGGAACTTGCCAGCGCCGGAATAAACCGGTGCAGTTCGCCGTACAGCTGAATCTCTTGCAATATCTCCCGCCGGTAGGCCTTAAAAGTGGTACCGAAATCATGCAGGTCGATCCCGGAAAGCTTGGCCATCAGCCAGTTCGCCGCGCGGCTCGGCACCCGCCGCATCAGCCAGTGGTCTCTCCTCTGGTGACGCCAGCCGCTCACCAGGTCATAGCCTTCCTCGATCTTTTCGAGGAAACGCGGAATCTCATCCGGGTCGTGCTGCAAATCGCCGTCCATCGAGATGATGATTTCCCCTCGTGCAAAATCAAAACCCGCCTTCAGCGCCGCCGTCTGCCCGAAATTCCGCCGCAGCCGCACCACATTCACGCGCCGGTCATGCTCGTAAATTTCCGCCAGAACCTTGTAGGTGTTGTCTTTGCTGCCATCGTCCACAAAGACCATTTCGTAGGGCTCGCCGATCGAATCCATCACCTCGGTCAGCTTCATGTACAGCGTCGGGATGTTCTCCTGCTCGTTGAAGAAGGGAACGACGAGAGAATAGTGGATGGGTGCGTCACTTCTCATACGGACTTTTCAATGCCTCTTTCTGCAAGCCAGGGCCGCAGTCTTGCAGGTCCCCAAGTTTCGGAATCTATTTTGGCTGCGGCTATGCCGCCTGAGCCAGGAAACCATAGTTTATCAGGCGTATCCCCCGCATGGCGACAATTTTTCTGACCGACGTGTCCGTTAAAATTTCCAGTTCCGTTTGCCGTGAACCCTGCAGCCTGGTCCTGGTCGTTCGCAATTCGTCGTCCACATATCCCGGGTGGCACATCAGCTCCGTGGTTCCCTCCGGCAAGGTTTCCAGCAGCCGTTCCACCCCTTCGCGAGTCAGCACTCCGGTCTGCGCGATTCCACAGAAATAATCGGTCGCAGATATGCCGGCCCGCCCCGCCATATCCCGCGCATCCCGCGCCAGCAGTTTCAGCCCTCTGGCTTGCATCCCCTGTTTCAGCAGCACGCTGGTTTTCAGGTCGCCCCCCGAAGAAAGCACCGCGCGCAGGCGAGACTCCTCATGCGAAATACGAATCGCTCCGATTCCGTGTTTGCGCGCCAGCCGCAGCGCTACCTGAAACAATCCAGGGAGCATATGTACGTGCTTATGACCGTCCAGATGCGTGGGCGTAATTCCCGCGCCCTTGATCTTCAGGATTTGCGCATCCCATTCCAACTCGACTTCGTTCACAGGGAGACTACGTGCCGCGATGCGCAGCAGCAGGCTCTCAGGGCCGGCTTCGAGCTCGCCCGCTTTGTTCAAGAGCCCGGACACGCTCGAAGCTGGCGCCGTAGGCGGCCCGTCGCTCAAATTCAAGTGCACGCCAATGCCAAGCTCCGGATGGTTGCGATGCACGGCGAGGCCCGATTCAAACGCGCGCCCGTTCGCCAGCAGGGAAGTGCTCGTCACCAGGCCGCGCCGGTGGGCGTCCGCGATACCGCGGTTGATCCCCTCGGTCCAGCCCAGGTCATCCGCATTCACGATCAGATTCTTCAACTTACGACCATCCCTGTCCTTTCGGACAGCTACTCTTTTGCATCCTCTGCTTTATTCGTACCATTGACCGTCTTTCCCTCCTAACTTTAGCATGACCATCAAGAGGCAAAATGACGGTCAAACTTCGCGATCTCAAAGAAGAAGGTGTGCGCTACAGTGAAAAGCGCCGCGGGCGCCGCATGAATTCCCGCGTGCCTATTCGCCTGGAGTGGGAAGCCCAAGCCGGAAAGCGCAAAACCGTTGAAGCCATCACCCGCACCGTGAACCCCTACGGATGTCTCGTGTTTCTGACGGAGACGCTAGAACTTGACCAGCGCCTGGCTCTTACGAATCTGGCCACGCAGTCCAGCAACGCCGCCGTCGTCGTCTGGAAAGGGAATCAGCAGCCCGAAGGCTGGGAATATGGCGTCGAGCTTGTTGCACCGGAAATGGAATTCTGGGGGATTGAGCTGTGACGCCGCCGCAAAAACTGAACGCCGCACCGCCCGTCGCCCCATCTCACAACGTGAAGCGCGGTGCCGCCGTGGCCCGTCCGCAGACCGCCGAAGAACGCCGTCGCGCGCAACGCGTCCTGCTAAAGATGCCCGTCATCATCCACATTCCGGGAAAGACTCACCCGCTGCACGGCTTTACGCACACCGTAAGCGCCAGCGGCGCAATGATCGTGTTGCCCGAAGGCATCCCCATGGGCACAAAACTCTCGGTTGAAAATCCCAAGACCCAGAAAAAAGTGGAAGCCCATGTCGTCCGTCCACCTCAACTCAACGCCGACGGTTCTCTTGTGCCGGTGGAATTCACTACCCCTTCCCCACAATTCTGGAACATCTTCTTCCCGCCCAACGCCACCAACTAGGCTGCATCCCACTTTTGTGGGGACCGCCTTCTGAGGCGGTCCGCTCTTTGCCCTTCCGCCAAGCATGCGACTCCGCGGCAAATAAAATCACTGCGAACTACGCTACAAAATAAAAAAGGCGCTTCGCAACTGCGAAGCGCCTCTCTTGATCTAAATCCCGCTTATTGAACGGTGACGCCGGTGTTGCCGGATGACGCCGCATAATTGCTGTCGCCCACGTAGCTCGCCTTGATCGTCACCTGATGTCCGCCTCCTCCACCGCCCCCGCCGCCGCATCCGGCGATCGCTATCGCCAGCACTGCGAACGCCAGGAATCCCGCGTACGCGTAAGTGCGCCGCCGTTTTTCCGGCATCCAGCGCCAACCAAGCGCAAACAACACCGCGCTCAGCAAAGCGAACAGGAGAGGAAGCAACGGCACCGTGGGCCACGGCTCGCGCGTTGTCGGCGGATATAGCGCCGCGATCGTGGTCGTCAATTGAGCAAAGCAGGAAGCGCCCCCATTCGCATTTGCCCCCGACGGCGTGCAGGTAACAGGTGCGCCCAGGTTCGTGGTTCCCGCCTGAAACTGGATTGTTCCCGTGGGCCCTTGCACGGAGTTGCTGGTCGAGCCAACGACCGCGGTCAGAGTCACCGGAGATCCAGCAGGAATTATTCCCAAGCTGCTTGCGACCAGCGTCGTCGTCGCCGCCGGAGTAATTGTTACGGTCAGCGTATTGCTCGTGCTGCTCTGATAATTCGTGTCGCCGGTTGTGAACGTCGCCACAATCGTGTGGCTGCCCCCTGCGAGTTGAATGAACCCATCTTCCACAAAGCCTTGGTTGCTGACTTTGGAAGTATTCGAAACATTAAAGTTGGGCCCAGCCGGAAAATCGTTCAACGGATTTGCGCCGTCCTTAAGCGCGACCGTACCGGTGGGACAGGGCAGAGCGGGAACGGTCGTGCCAGAATATGCAAAACCACAGGTGCTGTTGCTGCCCGATTTGGTCACGGCAATGTTTAGCCCATACGGCGACCCGTACGGAACCGATTGTGCCGATGTGCTCGGCGCCGACGGGTTTCCATTGATGTCGAAGGTTACAAACCCAACCTTTGTCGAACTGGGGGAGTTTGCGCCAACCACGGTCCCTGCCAGCGCCACCGCTGCCGAGGTGCTCAGTCCATGGGTTGCGTCGCCTCCATACGTCGCCGAAACAGCCGCTGTCAGCGGCGGCAACAGGTTCGTCGTCACATTCTTTGTTCCCGCGGCAAGAGTGTACGGCCCGAACGAGGCAAGCACCGAATGGTCGCTCGCCAGCGCATTCAGCGATACGTCCCCCGTCGCGCCGGCTGGCGTGACTGTCACCGTCGCGGTGAAGCTGGTTCCGGAGGGCGTTCCGCCCGTCGGGTTGGCAACCGTCGTTGTTGTTGCGGTCCGAACAAACGTACTCCACTTCGTGATCAGATTCGCAACGTTCACCGACCCAAGCCCCGTCGCCAGGTCGTACTGAGGGCCCGCGCCATAGGCAACACTTCCATTTGCAACCGTGACCCCAAACGTGGGGCCTGCCCCCTGACACCACGTGGTGCTGCCGTCCACGTTGCTGGTGCTGGTTTTCAAGCACGCCACGCCGATATTCCCCTTCGTGACGTCGTTGAATATGCAAGCCGCGTTCGGCGAAGCCGGCAGGGAAGAGTTGCACAAATTTCCCGTGTAATTGGTGTCATGAGCCGCCAGAAAGTACAGCCCGAAATTCACGTTGCCCTGCCTCTGCCCACCGGTCGCCTGATTGATCAGTGCAACGATGGCGCCAAACGGCGGGGTCGCCGCCGAGGTACCTCCAACAAGAACGAAGTCCGTGAACGGACTACTCAAACTGCATGACGCTCCAGTTGGAGTTGCGTCCGCCTGGCAGGTGATCACCGCCACGCCGTTCTGTCCGTTACTGGCGAAGAGCGAAACGTCAGGAATCGTGCGAACCGTGGGGTACTGCGTGGTATGAAAACCCGCCTGATACGCCGGAATTGGGTAGCCCTTGTTGCAATTGCTCCCCGTGAAAATGGCGCAGTTGCTCGGTCCGCCGCTTCCTGCGGCAACATCGAATCCCTGCGGATCCACCGCATTGCAGGCTTGAGGAAAAATGATCGCGCAATTCGAATCGTCCCAGGTCGTTTCCGGTACATACATTAGCGCTGAAGCGAACGTCGGCCCGTTCGCCGCGCTCCAAAACTGGTTCGGCGGCGTCACCGGTTGCGCGGAAGCGTCAAAGTCCGTTCCGCCAACCGCCACGTTAAACGGTGTCGAAGCAATGCCGCTCACCGCTAACCCATTCGTCGCTTCATTCGGGAAATTGAAAGTTGGATCGCATCCCGCCGAGCCACTGTCCCCCGAGGAGACGACCACGGTAATTCCCTGGGCAGCCGCTTGTTCCCACAGGGCGTTGTAAAACAGATTCCCCGCGGAACCCAGACTCGGCTCGCAAATTCCGTAGCTCTCGCTGATCACCGACGCCAGATTGTTGTCAACCGCATAGAGCGCCGATAAATCGATGCCCGCCGTTATCTGCGTCGGATTGGTCAGCGTGCTCGAGGAAGTCACCAGCAGGATCTTGGCGTCCGGGGCAACCGCTCCCGCCCACTCCACATCCAGGTCCGATTCGCCTTCATCACCGTCGGATAGTCCCGGATCGGGTCCGTTCACAATCACGTTGTTTGCCTGCGAGAAGTTCTGTGGGAGTCCGAAGAGGTTTCTGAAGTCGATCACATCCTGCGCGTCAATATTGGATTGCCCGATCACCGCAATGGTCTGCCCGGTTCCCGTGCATGGCACGGCGGGCGTCCCGCAAGTGGCGGGAATATTGTAAATCTTGGCAAAGTCAGCCGGCGCCATTGCAAACTGCGCTGGGTTGGTGCCGAAGGTAAACATCGGCTTGATCTGCCCTGTGTCCCGCTGCCAGCGGTAGACTCCCTTGTTATGCAAGTGCGCTTTTCTCGGGAAAGTGTTCAGCGCCGCCAAGCCCTTCACCACCGGCGCCAGCGCCGCGGGAATCGCCGGTTCGCTCACGTTGGCCATCTGCACTTCACCATTCACGGCGAACTTGTGAATCTCCGTGTGAAACGCATTGCGCACCTGCGCCACGTTTCCGCTGAACTCAATCGCACCCCGCCCCGCCGCCACTTTGGCTACCTGGAATCCCTGCCGCGTCAGCCAGTCTGTTACCGCCTGTACGTCCGCGTCAGAAGGCCCGAACTGCTTGCCGAACTGTTCCGGTGTCAGCCACGCGTGATAACTCGCCGAACCCTTGGTCTGCTGTGCGTCCATCAACTGCTGCAGCGCCGTTTCTTGCTCAGCGCTGCGTTGCAGCGTCAGCAGCATCCGCGTCATCGGTTGCGAATCCGCAACCGCGCCGCGATCAAATTCCGGACGCGCCATGGGGTGCACATTTCCCTTCAATTCTACGGTGCGCGTATCTTCCACTTTCGCTGTAACGCGAGATGCCACAGGGTGGGTCTGCGCCTGAACGGCTGGGGTTGCAAAAAGAGCGAGGGAAAGCGCTGCGAGAGCTACACCCAGCGCGGTCGTTCTGATTTTCATGATTTGCATAGGCTCCTGGACTTGGATACTTCTGGACCAACCACTGCATCTTGGCAGGAATCGCGGGCTCCCAGCCCCCACGCGAGGAACACGGTTCTTGCTCTCTCTCAGATGCAAATGCAAAGGCTGAGGTTTGCCGTTACTCCTTCACTATGACGCATCAGAATGCTTTCTCGATGTAACAAATTTGCATTAATTTGTACTTACATGCACTGCCACTGATTCTACCTGACGAGCACGTGCCCGAGCTCAACGCAATTAACCCTGAACCCTCGTTTGCCCGAAAAGTTGCGCCTGCGATCCCCCTTCTTCGCGCGACTCGGTGTACAATTCGTTGCACTCTCTTGGGGTCACGCGGGCCTGCTGAATACCTTCCTTCCATTCCGCACTCGCCTGAACCGCCGTGCACTGGAAAGGATTCCATGTCTCCTCGCAAGCTCTTTGCCCTGCTGTGCCTGTGCTTCACCCTCAGCTTTGCCGCAAATTCCAATGCCCAGACCAAGCTGCTGCGCTTTCCTGATATACACGGCGACCAAGTGGTTTTCACGTACGCCGGCGATCTCTGGTTGGCCTCCACATCCGGTGGCCTCGCCACGCGCCTTACCGCGCACCCCGGCATTGAAGTTTTCGCCAAGTTCTCTCCTGACGGCAGGTGGATCGCCTTTACCGGGCAGTACGACGGCGACGAACAGGTCTACGTCATCCCCGTCACCGGCGGAGTTCCGAAGCAGTTGACGTTTTATCCCGCCCGCGGCCCTCTCACTCCTCGCTGGGGCTACGACAATCAGGTCTACGGCTGGACTCCCGACGGCAAATCCATCGTCTTCCGCTCCCTCCGCGAACACTTCGAACTCGGCGACAACCGCCTCTACACGGTCTCCGTCGACGGCGGCCTCCCCCAGGCTCTTCCGATGCCCAAGTCCGGCGCCGGCGATTTCTCGCCCGATGGCTCGGAAGTTGTCTACTCCCCGCTCTTCCGCGATTTTCGCACCTGGAAGAGGTATTCCGGCGGCTGGGCCCAGCAACTCTACATCTTCAATCTGAAATCCCACGCTGCGGAAAAAATCACAGACGACCCGCGCGCTCACCGCGACCCGATGTGGATCGGCGGAAAAATATTCTATTCCTCGGATAAGGACGACACGCTCAACCTTTACGCCTACGACGTAAAAACGAAAAAGACCGACCAACTCACCCACAGCACCAGGTGGGACGTCCGCTGGCCCAGCACCGACCACAAAAACCAGATCGTCTATGAATCCGGCGGCGAGCTGAACGTCTACGACATCGCGAGCGGCCAGTCCAAGCCCGTCTCGATAACGGTTCCCACCGACGCTCTCGCTATGCGCCCGTCTCAGGTCTCCGCAGCCCGCAACATTGAATCCTTCAGCCTCAGCCCCAAGGGAGAGCGCGCCTTGTTTGTCGCCCGCGGCGATGTCTTCACCGCCCCCATCGAAAAAGGCCCTACGCGTAATCTCACCAATACGTCGAACGCCCATGAAAGGTCCGCCCAGTGGTCCCCGGACGGTTCCAAAATTCTCTTCATCTCCGATGCCGACGGCGAGGAAGAGATTTACACCATTAGCCAGGACGGTTCCGGCAAACCAGAGGAGCTTACCCACGGTTTTAGCGCCAGATTATATGATCCGCTTTGGGCGCCCGACGGCAAGCGCATCGCGTTCGCCGACTCGAAGAACAAGCTTTATGTCCTGACCCTCGACGACAAAAAAGTTACCACCGTCGCCGAAAATCCCCGTGACCGCGTGCACGATTATTCCTGGTCCGCCGACGGCGGCCACCTCGCCTACTGCCTCGACAATCCCAATAATTTCAGCTCTCTCTACATCTGGAGCGCGGCCGATGGTCAAACTCACCGCGTCACCGACGATTTCTTCAACCTGGGTGCTCCCACGTGGGATCCCGAGGGCAACTATCTCTACTTCATCAGTACCCACACTTACTATCCCCAGCTCAGTTACATCGAATTCAACTACGCCACCAACCGGGGAAATTCCATCTATGCCCTTGCCTTACGTAAGGACACCAAGAATCCCTTTCCGCCCGAGAGCGACGAAGTTACCGTAGCCAAGGAAGGCGAAGCAGCCGCCGACAAGGCCAAGGACGCCGATAAGGACAAGAAGGACGAAAAGAAAGACGCTAAGAAGGACAATAAAGAAGAGGATAAAAAGTCCGAGAAAAAGCCTGAGAAAAAGCCTGAGAAAAAGAAAGATTACATCAAGATCGATTTCGACGGCCTCTCCGGCCGCGTCGCTACCGTTCCTGTGGAGGCCGAAAATTTCTTCCGCATCGTTGCCACCAAGGATTACCTGCTTTATACCCGAGATGGCGCCCAATTTTACGGCCGCGATTCCTATCCGGACACCAGCCTGGTTGTCTTTTCGCTGAAAGACCGCAAGGAAACCACCCTGGCTGAGAAAATCCAAGGGTTCGACGTTTCCGCGGACGGCAGCAAGGTTATCGTCCGCGACGAATCCGGATTCAAACTATTCGACGCCAAGCCCGAAGGGAAGAGCAGCCCCAAACCGATTTCCACCGCAAACCTGATGGTAGACCGCGTTCCCCACCAAGAGTGGGTCGAAATGTACAACGAAGTCGGCCGCCGCTATCGCGACTTCTTCTATGTCGAAAACATGCATGGCTATGATTGGAACGGACTACTGGCGCAATACCGGCCGCTGGTGGACTACGTGGCCCACCGCTCCGATCTAAATTACGTCCTCGGCGAACTCGTCGCCGAACTCAGCGTCTCCCACGCCTACATCGCCGGCGGCGATATTGATATGCCCAAACGGCCCCCGGTCGCCCTTCCGGGAGCCCGCATCGAACTTGACGCCGCAGCCGGCCGCTACCGCATTGCCAAAATCTTCCACGGCCAGAACCAGGAAGAAATCTATCGCTCGCCGCTCACGGAAGTCGGCGTCGACGTCAAGGAAGGCGACTATATCTTGGCGATCGATGGCCAGGACCTGACGCCGAAAGACAATCCCTACGAATTTCTCCGCAACAAGGCCAATCGCCCCGTGCAATGGACCGTTAATTCCAAGCCCTCTCTTGAAGGCTCGCACAAAATCACTTACCGCCCCATCACTAGCGAGACCAACCTGATTTATCTCGAGTGGGTCAATCACAACCGCGAAGCCGTGGACAAAGCTACCGGCGGCAAGGTCGGCTACATCCACATCCCCGACATGGGCGAAGACGGCATCCGCGAATTCATCAAGACTTACTATCCCCAGATCCGCAAGCAGGCCATGATCGTTGACGTTCGCGGCAACGGAGGCGGTAACGTTTCGCAAATGCTCATCGAGCGTCTGCGCCGACAACTCCTGGGCGTTGAATACGCGCGTGTCGACAAGCAGACAGAAACCTATCCCGATGCGGTCTTTTACGGTCCAAAGGTTTGCCTGATCAACGAAACCTCCGCATCAGACGGCGACATTTTTCCGTACATGTTCCGGCAGGCCGGGCTCGGCCCATTGATTGGCAAACGTACCTGGGGCGGCGTTGTGGGAATCAGCGGCCGCGGCCCGCTGCTCGACGGCGGCCAAGTGTTTGTTCCGGAAGCCGCCAGCGGCTCCGTCGCCGGCCAATTCGTCATTGAAGGCCACGGCGTCGACCCTGACATCGTCGTCGAAAACGATGCGGCCTCCGTCATCGACGGCCGCGACCCGCAACTCGAACGCGGCATCGCCGAAGTTATGAAAGCCCTGCAGGCCAATCCCAAAATGCTTCCGCCGCGTCCACCCGACCCGGTGAAAACCCCGAAGCACTAGTTGGCAAATTAAATGTGCGTTGTCGCTTGTGAGGAAAAACCTAGCAGTTGTTGTCTTGAGGCATCCGACGAGGTCCGGTTTGTGGACTCCGGTGACTTTTACCGGAGATGCCCGAAGGACCTCAACTTCTGAAGTGATTCAAATTGATACGTTCTTGTAGGGCCCGCCTTCTTAGGCGGGCCGCTCTTCGCTCTTAGTTCTAAACATTTCCGCCCGAAAAAATAATCCCAATCCTCGCCGGCGATTTGCCCCTCCGATTCCTCTGATTCAAACCCGGCACGCCCCCCGCCCGCAGCAACGGTGCCAGTGCCACAGCGCTAGATGGCTCAATCACCAATTTCATCCGCTGTCCGACCAGTTGCATCGTCTCCACAATCTCTTTTTCACCCACCAGCAGAATCCCTGACGCCTGTTTCCGCAAAATCGCAAACGTCCGCGCCGCCAGTGAAGCGCGCAGCCCATCCGCAATCGTGTCGCTCGATTCCATGGTCTGCAGCGTGCCGGTCTTCAACGAACGGTACGCATCGTCGGCAAGTTCGGGCTCGCAGCCATACACGCGAATCTCCGGGTTCAGCCCGTGCGCGCCAAGGCAAGTCCCGCTCAGTAGCCCGCCGCCGCTCACCGGCGCCAGCACCGCCTCCAGGTCCGGAATCTCTTCCAGAAGTTCCTTCGCCGAGGTTGCCTGCCCTGCAATAATCCGGTCGTCGTCGTAGGGATGAATCATCGCGGCCCCGGTTTCCGCCTGGATGCGCTTCGCAGTTTCTGCCCGCGCGGAAACCTTCGGATCGCAAAAAGTAATTTTGCCACCGTATGATTCCACCGCCCGGCACTTCACTGCCGGCGCATTTTTCGGCATCACGATCCACGCCGGAATCCCGCGCCACGCGGCCGCGCGCGCCACCGCCGCCGCGTGATTTCCGCTCGAATGCGTCACCACGCCATGAGCTGCCTCTTCGTCACTCAAGGATAAAATTGCGTTGGTCGCCCCGCGGATCTTGAACGACCCCGTCTTCTGCAGGTTTTCGCACTTGAAAAAAAGTTCCGCGCCGCTCATCGCATTCAGCGATTCGCTGGTCATCACCGGCGTCCGGTGAATCCGCGGACGAATCCGCTCGTGGGCTTCCTCAATGGTTTTCCATTCAATGGAAGTCCCGCTCAAATCCGGGCTCAGGTTGGTGCTCGCCATACCATCAGTGTAGTGCAAATTGTCCCCGGCGAAGCAACCCCGGCGCGAGAAGGTATCCTCTTTGAGTGCGACACCGAAGTTGCCGCTTTTATTGCTTAAGGTACACCTCCCAAACCCAATCTGCGCAACCACTTCCAGTCGCCATGTTCGCCTCACCCCGGCTAGCTTGTTCCCACCATATCTCTTGACCCCGGCGCCACGAATGATACTCTAAAGCTTCAGAGAGATGCCCGGGTGCGTGCCCCTCCCCGCTGCACGCCCCAAAGACGACATGAGTTCTTCAGAACGCCGACATCTTGAACGCTACCGCCTGCGCATTCCCCTGCGCTTCCGCGCCATTAATCTGGCTGGCGACAAGAGCGAACACTTCACCGAAGCCCTGAACGTCTCTCGTGGCGGATTTTTCTTTGTTACTTCGGCCCCGCTCCAGGTGGGTATGCCCATCGAAGCCACCATTCGCATGCCTGCGGAAGTCACCGGTGGAAAAGCCGACGAAACACACTGCAAGGCCCGGGTTGTACACGCAAAAGCGGATTCCTACAGTGATGGCCGCATGGGTTTCGGAGCGGAAATCGAAGCCTACCTCGAAGCCGATAAGCCCAAAATCGCCGGCCCCGAACTCGTCAAGCCACCCGCCCCAAAAAAATCCTGATTTTGTAGCGGCTGCCCTCTGAGGTCTGTTTTTTGGACTCCGGATAGTCTTACGGAGCGGGCGCCTTTGGTAGCACAGGCTTCAGCCTGTGAACTCTGCTCCTACTTCCTCATTCCATCAACGTTAATCGTCGTCTTACCTGCGCCCACATTCTCGAAGCGGTCATACGCCCGGACGGCAATCGTATGTTCCCCCGCCCCCAACCCCCGCACTGTGAAGCTGTAGCTCTCCGTCTTACTGTCGCTGATCCCTTTCACCGGCGCCACCAGAATCCACTCCCCACCGTCCACGCTGTACTGCGCCTTCTCGATCCCGCTCGTCGCATCCGTCGCCGTAAACTGGAAATCATACGCAACGCCTTTCGAGCGATCCGCATTCATCCCCGTCGCGCTGCCTTCCAGTTTCTCTATCACCGGCGGAGAATTGTCGATCTCGAATCGCTCACTCTCGCGCTCCGTCTTCAGCGTCGCATCCGGCGGGTTCGAAGCCGAATCACTGGCCACAACTTTCAGGTAGTAGGCCCCGTCCGGCATCGCTGTCGCGTCCCAGGAATAAAATTTCTGGTCCAGGTTATCTTTCAGCAGCAGCCAATCGCGCTGATTCTCTCCGCGAAAATACACGGCGTATCGCAGCTCGTCGTCATTGTCGTCGTGCGCCGTCCACAAAACCGTCGCGTAGCCCTTTTGATAGACGCCCTGCGGCGGCTGATCAAACTTCGCGGTCGTCGTGGTAATCACCGTGCCCGAAGGGTTCTGCGCCGCGGGCTGTTTCAAATTCACATTCGCCGCCTGCCCCGTAATGACTGCTGCCGGTTGCGCCCGTGTGCCCGGCTCCTGCAGGGCAATGCCATCAATCACTGGCGCTACATTTTTCGGCAGATACGCCGCGCTCACCCAGTCAATTCCATCGCCCGGCCGTCCGTCGTGAATCACCGCTTTCCATTGCAGAAACCGCGCCGCCGGTGCCTCAATCTGAGTCCCCGCAGTGCTGTACGGCCCAAACCATCGCGACCACTCTTTCCCCGGATCTTCCGTGTTCCCGCTGCGCACAAAAAATTCCAGCCGCGGCTCCTTGCTCTCCTTGCCGCCCCGCCCCGCGCCGCTCATCCCCGGCGGGCCCCACCACTCGATGTGCCCCCACTGCGAAAATAATTTCGCGTCGAACGATTGCGACTCGAACGTGCCTTCGGCCTCGTACTCGGGGCCCAGCGAGAAAACTTTTCCCGGGTTCGCCGTGCACAAATAAACCTTGCCGCCACTAGTCCGCGATATTCCCGTTATCTGCGAAGATCCCGACTTCGCCAGTTGTGCGTAAACCCCACGCCCGTCAATTACCAGCAGCGCGCCGCTGTTACCAGTGCCAGCGAGCAACCGTCCGTCTGAATTCAATCCCAGCGCATAAACAATCTCGTCCCGCGAGCTCCAAATCTCCTCGGGCGCTCCATCCACCGCAATCCGGTAAATGCTGCTCGAAATCGCCTGCGGAAACGCCAGAAACGGCACGCCGCCCTGCGTCCCGCTCGGCGCCACATTTGTAATTGTTGTCGTGCCTTGCGCGGTCGTAATCACCGCCGATGGCGCTCCCATTCCGGGCCGGCTTTTCTCTCCAATCGCCGCCGCATAAATCGAACCGTCCGCAGCCACCGCAATCGAAGTCACCTCGCGCTTCGACGTCTCATAAATCACGAACCCGTCCGCCACGCTGTCGTCCGCACTTTTCTTTTTCGCTGCCCGTTCCGCGTTACGTGTAATCCGCAAAATCCGCCCGTTCGGCTCCGTCCCCGCCAGCAAATTGCCTTTCCCGTCAAAGCCCAGCACCTTGATGTGTGCTTCGTCGCTGGCGTAAAACAATTCGCCTTTTCCATCGGGCGTCACGCTGTAAACCCGACCCTTGTCCCCCGTGGCCACAAACAGCGTGCCGTCCGCGCCGAACGCCAGATCCCAGATATATTTCGCCTTCGGATCGAAAAACACGCTCTTCTCGCCGCTTGCCGAAACCTTATAAACCTTTCCGTCCGGCGAACTCGCCACATACAGCGCGCCCTTCGCGTCAAACGCGATCGACTGCACCAGTAAATCCGTCGATTCAAACACCACCTTCGGCTTTCCACTGCCCTCAAACCGGAATACCTTTGCAGGAGATCCGCCGCCCGCGTACAACACGCCGTTCGCATCCGTCTTCAACGACCACAGGTACGAAGCATCCGCGTCCGCTAGCAGTGAAAATTTCGGCGCCAATTCCAAATGCCCGTCGCTCCTCACCGCCACGCCCTGCGCCTTGCCCTTCTGAAACTCTTCATATGTGGACTGCCGCCACCGCCGCGTATGCTCCGCCAGCAGGGAAGTAGCCGCGATGCCCGCAAGCACGCACGGCACGATTACGCGATAAAAACGCTTTGTCATAGGAATGTTCACCGGATTTGCAAATTCAATGAGATCAGGCCGCTAACCGGGCCGCCCAGCATGATTGACGATTCGCTGGCCAGCGATTCGCGCAGCACCTGCACGCTGCCTGGTCCCGGCCGCCCATCCACCACGTTAATCTGCGACAACGGCACGTTCGGCAATTCCTTGTCGTCCCACACGAGCGTCGGCGCCGGCACAAACAGTCCCACATACAGCCGGTCGTTGTGCCGTTCGCGATTCATCAACGCGATCAACTGATCCAGCCCATCTGAGCCGCCTCCGCCCGCTATTCCTCCAAACACAAATCCTCGCGAAGCTCGGTTCATCCAGTCCGCATCGCTTATCAGCACCCTCAGCGTCGTTCCGCGCGCCATCTGATCCGGCACGCGCACCGTGGTCTCTTCAATCCGCGCCGCGCCGCGATACGGCCGCAGCAGCACACGCACCTTCAGCGTTTCTCCCGGCGCCGCTTCGCCCTTCTCCAGCCACGCGCTGTCTACCGTGAACGACTGCCGCCCCGGCATACTCTCCACGCGCAGCGTGATGTGCTCCACCGCCGGAATCTCAAAATTATTCGTGAACAGCCGCCCAAAAACGTTCTGTACCACCAGCGCAATCGGCAAACTGTCCGGCGCGATCGTATCCGTTGGCGCAACCGTGTTTTCGATCTGCACCGGCAGGTGGCCTTTCAACCGGATCTCTCCTGTCAGGTGCAGCGTGGTGCCCTCGCCGTACAAATAGTTCTGGCTCACGCCGTTGAACGTCGTCAGCGCCACCAGCAGAGGCGTCAACTTCGGATGATTCACCACTTCAAAATGCAGCTTTCTTTCCGCCCCGCCAATCGCGAACGTCAGGTCCAGCGGAATCATCGCCGGCGGCGGGCCCAACTTGCCCGTCACAGCCGTTAGGTGATCGCCCGTGATGGTTCCAATTGCCCCGCCCATGTTCACAATTTTTGTGGAAGCCAATTCCGAGGAAAGCGTCGTCACCACGCGGCTCCGGGCCATCGGCATCTGCATGTCGCCGAAATTCAGAAATGGATGCCCGCACAAATACACGTTGTCGCCGCGCACCGCGGTCACCGTGCAAGCCGAATTGATCGAGGCGTCCCCCTGCACCAGCACCATCCCGGCCATGTCGCCGGCCCCTAGTTTCCCATCATCCGGCCGCGCCTCCGCGGTCCCGCCTTGTGCAGCCACGAATCCAAAACTCTGCAATTGCGTCGCAAAGGGCTGCAGCGCCGACGGCTGAAATCCGGAAAACACCAGCGGCGTTTCAATCGGCTGCAACGCTGCGCCATTCGCCAAGCCACCTTGGGCCACGGCGGTATTGGGTAATGCGAATTGTCCGATGCCCGCCGTGGTTCCAGCACGCTGCTCTGGCGGATGCAAAATGTCTTCGATTGGCGTCACGCCCGCCAGAGCTTCCTTCGTGAAAACGCCTAGTTTCAGCGACAGCGCCCCGGCCAGTTTCCCGTTCAGATACACGGGGCTGCCGCTCATTCCCGCCACTACGCCCGTGTGTTCGACCTTAGGCCCCTTCAGTTCCACCAGGATGATGGACTGCTTCGGCCCCAGGAAATTTGGCATAACGCCCACGACCACCAGGTCAAACTTCTCCACCTGGTCGCCCGCAAACACCGTGTAGGCATACCCCTGCATCCCGTCCCGCACCTGCGAAAGCGGCAGGATCTCATTCGACTCCGGCTGAGCCGCGGCATGCGGAACGCCCGCAACCACCGCCAAAAACAGAAGTAAATAGGTGAAACGCTGGGAAAGACGAGCCATAGTGAGAGGAACGATCCCCCGAACCGTGAAGCAATGTGAGCGCCCATGATACCGGGCGGGCCACTGGTACGCAATTCAACCGCCCGCGTAGCCGGCCTAGTCCCGAAGGCTTAGACGTTCTATAACTCGATGCGGGTGCAGACCGCTTCAGTTGTGCGCCACTTCCTTAGTGTGGCACGATTATGGAGCCCAAGCTGGGAGGAAGCTAATGTCCGAACCGACAAAAGAAGAGCTGATGGCGCGTATCGCTGAACTGGAGAAAAAAGCCGAAGGCCGTAAAAAGGGCGTCCTGGAATTTCGCGTCGGCGAAAAGGGCGGAGTCAGCGTCTATGGCCTCGGACGCTTCCCGGTCACACTCTATTACGAGCAGTGGATCCGCCTCCTCGACATGGCCAAGGATCTCCGCGAATTCCTCGAAGAAAACAAGCACCGGCTCAAGCTCAAAGAACAGTAGTCGCCGGAGTCCCATCCGTAGGATTGCTTTCGTAAACCATGAGCACGCAGTCCGAAGACCGCCGCGCGCTGTTCCTTATGCTTTCGCTGCTCCTTTTTTTCTGACCGGACCGTTTGTATCCGGTAACCGGATTGGCGAACTCCTGATGGTTTTGCTTTTTTGCTGGATCATGGTTGCGGCCATTCTCGAACTGGCCGCCAACACCCTGTGTTTCAGGGCAGCGATCCCAATGGCCGTCGCGTGCTTTGTGCTTGCCCTGCTTTTCTATTTTCACCGCAGTCGCACCGCCACGTTTCTTTATTTCGGTGCGATCGTCCTTTTCCTTGGTTTGGTTTCCATTGGATTATTTAGTTATCTCGGCCGCAAGGGGGCGGTTACCCCGGGACGCCTTTACGGCTCCGTGAGCCTGTATTTCATCCTGGCTTTTTTTTGGTACGGCATCTACAACCTGATCTATGCGGCGTACCCGGGATCGTTTTCGGTGCCCGGCTACGCGCCTGGGGCCGAGCTGCCGGGCGGCGTCTTCTTGTATTACAGTATGGAAACTCTCACCACCCTGGGCTACGGTGACATCGTTCCCGTTCATCCTGCGGCGCGAGCCATGGCATCACTGGAAGCGGCTACCGGTGTCCTGTACCTGGCCATCACGGTTGCGCGTTTAGTCAGCGCCTACCAGCAGGCGCTCAAAGATTGATTGGCAGGGGCGCCTTCTGCCGTGTGCCGCATCCTGCCTGCCCTGGGCAGGGCCCGCTTTTCGAGGCCTTGGCAAAAAAACGGACGGCCTCGGAAGGCCGTCCCTTCAAGCTAAAAACTAAGGGCTATAAACGAAAACTTCCTCAGTCGCGATGATGCATCGCAAAAATCTTGTCGGTGGAATCCTCGTACGGATACACGTGCACCATCCAGCCGAAAACCACCGGGCGAAACTTCCCGCCCGCCGCGTCGCATGCGTCCTGAGTAGCGATTGAACCGTGCAGTCCGAATTTCGTGTAATCCGCCGTCTTTCGTTCGTTGCGCGGCGGCATGCAAAGATTCGTATGCAAGTGCCACGTAGCCACGCTCAGCGGCACGCGCTCGTTTAATTGCTCCTCGCTCGCGCGCTTCGGCATTGTGTACATTGCGCCGACCAGTTCGTAGCCATCGGTCGTCTTTTTATAAAGCAAGGAAGTGGGCCGCGCGGGATCAAACGTGAACGCTTCCAGAAATCCGTTGCCGTAATTCGTAAAATGATATTCCGGCTGCGGGACGTTCGGCAGGAAGATTTTGTACCCCTCGTCAAGCGCCACGTGGTAGTCCTTGTATTTCTCCATTCCCGCGCGCAGTTCCTTCACAATTTCGTTGGCCCGCTGCAGATCCGACGCCGATTGCGGCCGCGGCGCAGTCATGTGCATGTGCGGATTGTCGCCATGATGCATGTGCGCCATGTCGTGCGTCGGGCAGCCTCAGTAGACTTCTCATCGCCCATGTCCATCGACATGCCCGGCATCTTGCCGTGGTCCATCGCCTGCCCGACGTCCTGCGCCTGCTCAGACAAATCAATCAGGCTGACAGGAGTCTGCACCATTGCCGGCGCCCGATGATTCGGTATCGCGGCTAGCACCACACCCACCAGAAACAGCGCTGCGAAGCCGATCGCGGCTTTGGTAATCAATTGCAGGAACGCACTACGCGGTGACATGACACTTCCTCACAATGGCTCGGGCGAACCGTACTTCGAGCATCGCCCTCTACCAATGATACGAAGCCACCCCTCCTTATCTTTCATCCCAAATTCCAGAAGAGTTCCCCGATAAAACTGTCCCCCGGTACAGGCCCTTTGGAGTGCGGTGGATTTGCCACCGCTTTTCGATCATCGCCCTACCTCAATGCGATCACTTGGGTGGTGGTCGCTACTCCGCGAAAGCGGGAGCAGAGCTCCCGCACTCCAAAGGACCCCATGCTAAAATTAAATCTCAAATGAAAACCGAAACCATCCACCCCGTAAAAGCCCTCTCCGGGCCGCTCGAACTTCCCGGCGACAAATCCATCTCCCATCGCTACGCCATGCTCGCCGCCCTCGCCGACGGCACCAGCGAACTCCGCAATTTCGCCGCCGCCCAGGACTGCCACAGCACCCTCGCCTGCATGAAAGCTCTCGGCGCCGACGTCAAGGTCGACGGCGCCGCCGTCAAAATCACCGGCCACGGTCTGCACGGACTGAAATCCAGTTGGCGCGCCCTCGACGCCGAAAATTCCGGCACCACAATCCGCCTCCTCTCCGGCATCCTCAGCGGGCAGCGGTTCACCACCAAAATTTCCGGTGATTCGTCGCTGCAAAAACGGCCGATGAAACGCGTAGTTGCTCCGCTCCGCCAGATGGGGGCCGACATTCGGGCCAAGGACGACAATTTCCCACCACTCGAAATTCACGGCGGAAACCTGCGCGCCATCCACTACGACATGCCGATGGCCAGCGCCCAGGTAAAATCCGCGGTGCTTCTTGCGGGTTTGTATGCGGAGGGGAAAACCGAGGTGAGGGAACCTTCGAGGACCCGCGATCATACCGAACTCGCCCTCGAAGAGTTCGGCGCGCGCATCGAAAAGCGCGGCCGCACCATTGGGATCCACGGCCTCGCCGCCAATAACGGAAAACCCGCTCTCCAACCAAAGTCGCTCGACGTTCCAGGCGATATTTCTTCCGCCGTCTTCTTTGTCGCCGCCGCCTCACTCTTGCCCGAATCGAATTTGTATATCGCGAACGTAGGCTTGAATCCCACCCGCTCCGCCATCCTGGATTTTTTTCAGCAAATGGGCGCTTCGGTCACTGTGTTGAACCTGCAAAGCATGCAAAGCGAACTGATCGGCGACTTGGCCGTGAAAGGAGCGCAGCTCAAAGGCGGCGTCATCGCCGGCGAGCTCGTGCCGCTCCTCATCGACGAGCTCCCCATGCTCGCGGCTCTCGGTCCCTACACCGAGCAGGGAATTGAGATTCGCGACGCTGGTGAACTCCGCGTGAAAGAAAGCGATCGCATCGCCGCGCTTGCCGAAAATCTCAAACGCATGGGCGCCAAAGTCGAAGAGCGCCCAGATGGTCTCCGCGTCGAGGGCCGCAGCGCCGGCCAGCTCCACGGCGCCGAAATCGATCCCCGCGGCGATCACCGCATCGCCATGGCCTTCGCGGTTGCAGCCTTATCCGCCAAAGGAGAAACTAAAATCCTCGACGCCGATTGTGCGGCGGTGTCTTACCCGACATTTTTCCAGGAATTGCGGCGTCTTGCGGGAAGCTGAAGCGTCTCACTGCTCTCTCGTCGGCGGAATCTCTCTCGGGACAGGCAGAGCCGGCGGCGCAGGCGGGGCGGGAGGGGCAGGAATCGCTACCGAACTTCGCCGCAAAGAAATATTTCCATAACTCGTTTTCAGCGTTATCTTCGGCCCCTTGCCACTGCCATACTTTCCTGTCAGGTGAGAATCACCCGATTCCGTTTTCGACGCTCCCAGTCCTGGGAACTCCGAACTAATCTCGCAATTGCGGCAATCGGCCGCAATTTCAAAGCTCGCGCCACTCGGCACCGTCAGTGCGATTTCCGAGGAAGAGTTTGTAATCTGCACGTCTTCCTTCGGAGCCGAAGAATATCTTACGCTGACCGACGCGTTTCGATTGTCGATGTTCACCTTGCCGCCGGGATTCTCCACGTTGATCTCGGAATCCCGCGTCCGCAGGCTAAGATTTCCCGGCGCGTCCACAATGTCCAAATTCCCGGACCCCGCCTCAAAGTGCCCCGCCAGCGCCGAAAGCGTCAGATCGGTTTTCGACGAAACCATTCGCACGCCCTTTACCGCCTTGTCCGCGCGTACCGGCCCGTAGAAATCGCCCTCTACGGTCAAGCTTCCCGTCGTGTCGTTCACTTCGATCTCCCCGCCTTTACCGGAGATCTTTACGTCGCCCCTGGTGCCGGAGACTTTCACGTCGCCCTTGCGCATCTCTACGTTCACGTCGCCCGCGGTTCCGCGCACGTCCACATCCCCGGTCATGTCTGTAACCACAACGTCGCCGGAAATTCCTGAAACGGTTACATCGCCCTTTTCGGTCTTTACAGCCAATACCGATTTTTTCGGAATCGCCACTTCCATATCCACGCCGATCTTCGAACTGGATAGATCAAAGCCGCTGGGCTGCACTTCGTAACCATCCCCGTTCTGTTCGATCGCCACATTGATCGGATCGGCGATCCGCTGTGCTTCCGTTTCGCTCCAGCTTTTCACCGATTTTTTGGCCGTTACCACGCGAATTTCTGCGCTGTCGGATCCGCGCACAGTGATGTCGCCGCGTCCGTTGCGCACCATAACGCGCGCATTCGCCGGAATCTTTTTCGGCGCTACGTCGATATCGTAGCTATAGCTCTCGCCGGGATCGATCACCGGACCAAAGTGATCCTTGACGCGAGTGGACAATGCGACGATGGCTACCAGCGCCACCATGCCCAGCACCAAACCGGCTTCACTCCCCGTCGCCCGGCCGCCGTCGCCTCCACCAAAACGCCGTCCCGCGGTGCGTTCATACAGCTTTACGGCGCCCCAGAAAATTATCATCAGGGGCCACCAGTGCCTGATAAAGCCGCCGACTTCCAAATGCCCGTAATTGTGCAGCAACAGCAATACGCCAAAGAAAATCAGTACCGACCCGGAGAAGAGTCCACTGCTGCGCGCTGGAGTAGCCATGGAGGGTTATTGTCCCTGCGGCGAATAAGGAGTTTGCGGCGTGCCGGCGCCGGTTGCCGGCGGGGCAGGCGGGGCAGGCGGCGGGGGCGGTGCGACCTGTGGCGCGGCATCCACATGCCCTTCGCGCGAAGCCATTGAGCCTGCCAGATGCACCAACCCGATCACGATCAATATCAGCGGCCAGGTGCTGCCAAAATAAAATCTGCCGCTGTGTGTTTCATTCAGCAGCCAGAGCACTCCCACCGTGATCACCACCGCGGGCCCCACCAAGCCGCGAATCGTGCAACTCTGGCAGTGACATTTTGACTGGGCAGACATCCGCTCCTCCGTTCAGTTCTTTCCGCTTACGCGATTCTTCAACATGAAGAATCCAATCCCGATCAGCAGCAGCGGCACAAAAATCTGCCGCACCCGGAAAAACTCGAAAAATCCGAAATTGTTCAGCAGGAACAGAGCACCGATGCCGATCAGAATAATCGGTCCCAGCGGCCGCTGCCCGCTCCAGTTCTCAAACGGGTCCGCCAGCGGCTGGCCCGTCGCCTTCGCCTTTGCTGATCGCATCGCGTCAATCGCCATGTAAAACGGAGCAACGGCCAGCGCAAATATCAGCAAACCCTGAAGGCTTTCGCCGAGGTCGCTGGCGACTCCCAGGATGATCGCGCCGAACACCACAACGTGGATGATCGCTTTGTTATATTCGCCGTTATAGATCGCGCCAAGCCCCGGGATGAAGCCCAGCAAAAATGCCAACACCGGACTGTTGTCTTTACGCAACTGTGGCGTCGCGGCAGGAATATACGAACCAGAATTCGCTGGTGCGTCAACTGCGCCAACTGCCGGCGCCGGCGGCAATCCCACATGTTGTGCCAGGCAATCTTCGCAATAAAGAACGTCTCTCACCCTGTGGCTGCACGCCGCGCACATCGCCTTGCCGCAATTGCGGCAATAACCCGATGCCTCCGTATCCGCATGCACCGCACAGTTCATCGAACGCTCCTATTGCACAGGATCGGGAATTCCGCCGCCAGCAATTCCACTCGCCGGCTGATCTCATTCGCGCGGTTCTGCTGCCGCGGCTGCGACGGCTTGTGATCCTCCGTCTGCCCGGGATTTTTTCCCGGCGAAGACTTCGGCAGCATCTCTTCCGGCGCCGTCTGCAAATTATTTTCATCCTGCCGCAAGCGAGATTGAATCTCATACACTACGCGCAGATCGCTCACGTACTTTACGCTGCGCGCGAACACCAGGTGAGCCTGCCGGTCCGCGCTCTGATAAATCGCCGCCGGCCTCAAATCCGCCAACTTCGGCTTGCGCAAGGAAAACCCGGAGGCGCCCAGTACAACGATCAGCGTCGCCATCACGCTCGCCGCTCCGTACGCCAACTTCGGTGTCGCCAGCCCGCGAATCACGTTCAGGAATCCCTGCCAGCCTGTCACGGTCTCCCGCGGACCAAGCGTCTTGTCCAGAATCGCGTACACCAGCCGCGGCGGAGTCTCCAACACTTCCATCGAGTGCATTTCGTGGACCAGGCTCTGGACGCTCGCCAAGAGCGGTGCGCAGTCCGCGCACGACTTCGCATGCGCTTCAAACGCCGCGCGCTCCGGCCCGTCCAGCAGCCCTTCCAGGTAATCGCTTAGCCGCGCTTCGATCAGTTCGCAAGTCCAGGTCATGGCTTGCCCCCTGCGAACGAAGTATCCTTCGTCCGCCAAAACAAAAACTCTTCAAAATTCATTCGCATACTCATGCCGGCCGCACTCCCATTTGTTGCAAAATCCGCGCCAGCTCAATCCGTCCGCGGTTGATGCGAGACTTCACCGTACCCTCCGGCACCGCCAGCACGGTCTGAATCTCCGCGTACTCCAACTGCTGCAAATCCCGCAGTACCACCGCCTCGCGCAGTTCCGGCGAAAGCCGCGTCAACGCGCTCTGCACTTGCGCGCTCAATTCTCCCAGCAACGCCTGCTCGTCCGGGCGCCGCCCCGCTGCTTCCTTGTTTTCCACTACCGGCATTTTGTCATCCAGCGAATCCGTAATGCGATCGCGTTTCGTCCTTCGATAATGATCAATCAACAGGTTCCGCGTCACGCTGGTCGCCCAGGTCGCAAATCCTCCGTGCGCCGAGCGGTAACTCGCCAGCGTCCGGTACACTCGAAGGAACACATCCTGCGACAGGTCTTCGGCTTCCGTGCGATTGCCCGTGAACCGGTAGCAGATGTTATAGATGCGGCGCGTATGGCGGCGCACAAGTTCCTCCCAGGCCGAGCCATCGCCCTGGAGACATTGCTGGACCAGTTGAGCATCCTGCTCCAAGCTTCCTCAGCCCCATCTTCCAGACACCTGCTTCGGCAGCACCCGCAGGTGGGCTTTTCGGCCTGCCAATGTATGGAACGTAAAATGCACCGGAAATGTTCCCGCCTTAGGGCTGTCTCAACCGACCGTTTGGCTGGCATTTTACCCGCTCCCGGCTCCACTTACAACTCCTTCTATTACAACCTCTTGGAACCACATTGCCGAAGCTCGCTTGACGCCACCCCTCGCGCCCCCGTACTCTGCTTCCTCATGGCCCTCAAGTCGAGGAAAGCGCTATTTGCGGCTGTGGGTATCCTTGTGACCGGATACCTGCTTTATCACTTCCGCGGCAATCTCCATCTCAGCCAGTTCAGCGGGGCCAAGCTTTGGGAAGCCGTCCGCCGCGCGAATTTGGGGTATCTCTCACTGTCCATTGTTGGAATATACGGCTGCTACGCCTTACGCGCCATCCGCTGGCAGAAATTTCAGGCCCATCTCGGAGCTGCGAACTTCTGGAACATTTACCGAATGACCCTTGCCGGCTTCAGCGCGCTATTCATCCTGGGCCGTGCGGCTGAACCCGTGCGCCCCCTACTGATCTCGCGCAAAGACAAAATCCCTCTCTCGGACAGTTTTGGCATTTACGTGCTCGAACGCATCCTCGACGCGGCCAGCACCGCGGTTCTCGCTGCCGTCGGCCTCCTCATTTTTGAATCCTCCGGCCACCTGGACGCGCAAGGCACCGGTCGGGCATTTGAAAAAGGTGCACGCACCGCAGGCAGTTTTTTTGCTTTGTTCGCTATCGTCGCAATCTCCGGATTGATCTATTTGCGACTCCACGGCTCTGGGCTCCTCGAGCGCCGGATGCAAAGCTGGCTCTCCCGGCACGGCTGGCGCGCAGGCGTGGCGCGCAACCTCCTCGGCTTCGTCCGTGGCGTGCAGACTGTCCGCAGTTGGGGCGACGTCGCCGCGGCTGTAATTTATTCCGGGTTGCACTGGCTTCTTGTCGCCTGCGTCTACTTACTTGTGCTTCAGAGCTTCAGCGGAAAACTTGCGACGCTTAGATTTCCCGACGCCGTACTCATCCTCGTTTTCAGCGCTGTCGGCTCCGCCGTGCAACTTCCAGGCGTAGGCGGTGGCGCGCAGGCGCTTTCAGTCGTTGCTTTAACTCAGCTCTATGGAGTAGAAAGAGAGCCGGCGGTGGCTGCCGCCATGATCCTTTGGCTTGTTACGTTCGCGTCGTGTTCCTTTGCCGGCGTGCCGCTCTTGATTCGAGAGGGTTGGTCGTTTGGCGAGTTGAAGCGAATGCGCGAACAAGAAGACGAGCAAATCGAAGCCGAGTTGATCGCCAAGCAATCGTAGGGACGGCCTCACGCCGCTTTCCGTTTTCCGATTTTGTAGGGACGGCCTTCTGAGGCCGTCCGTTCTTTGAGTTGTTGGGTCCTGTGTCAGCGGCCCGCCTCAGATGGCGAGCCCTACATTCTCTTTACATGGTGTAATATCCTCGTGCCCCCAGGAGAACCCAGCGAGTGAAGTGCCCATTCTGCGCGCATCTCGATGACAAGGTGATTGACTCCCGCGAGGGCCGCACCGGCGACACCATTCGCCGCCGCCGCGAATGCTTGAAGTGTTCGCGCCGCTTCACCACCTACGAACGCATCGATGAAATTCCCTACATGGTCATCAAGAAGGACGGCCGCCGCGAACGCTTCGAGCGCCAGAAAATTTTGCAAGGATTGCTGAAAGCCTGCGAAAAACGGCCCGTTCCCACGCCGAAGCTCGAATCCATCGTGGATGAAATCGAAGGCGTGGTCCACGAAGCCACCGAAAGGGAATTGACCACCACCGAAATCGGCGAAATGATTATGCATCGCCTCAAGAAGCTCGACAAAGTCGCCTATGTCCGATTCGCCAGCGTGTACATGGACTTCAAGGATGTCCAGGAGTTCATGTCCGAACTGAAAAACCTCTTGAAAGACCGTGTCCTGCCTAAGAAATAATCCGTTTCCCGCGTTTATGATTTCCTAACGGACTGCTCCGGATTTCCTCAGAGGCCTTTCCCTACGATCTTTAGTGGCGATGGCTCCGCATCGAAAAACACAAGAATCTTTATTACGGAGCAGGGAGGGAGTCGCAATGATTTTGGGTCCGAAGGGTACAGAGTTTGATTTAAGGGGACGTTGCAGGGTTTGCGGCCATTACGGGGAAATCTTCGATCTGCCGGGAAGATTTGAGAAGTATTGCCTGGAATGCAGCGCAGACGTCGCGGCGGTGATTTTGCTTACGACAGAAATCGATGCGGCCACACTGTGCGGCGCGAACACCAATGAATTGATCTGCGAATTCACCCTCATTAGCAACCGCATGCTGGGCCGCGCGCAGTCCCCCGAACTCGGAAATATCTAAATCCCTGGAATCCCTTGCGTCCATACGTTCGGCAGAAATGTCGGCGCGCCGACATTTAAAGTATTACTTGAAGGTTACTTAGTTATAACTAAATTTTCGAATGAATTTCCACAAGTGTTGGGAGGGAAGCAGTTAGCATTTGCCATTCAAACGGCCCTCTTCCCGAAATGAAAAAACGTTCGAATGAGTGAACCGAAGACGCTTCGTGAGTGTACTGTTTGACCTCTGCATCATGCTACAGTGGCGTGCGTCAGGTTCATCTCTTCAGGAGAGTCCTTGCATGCGTAAATCCGTCCTGTTTCTTTCTTGCTTTGTGCTGGCTGCCGGAATCTTGCTCGCCGAGAAAACGCACGTTCCCAAAATCGATCCGCAGCGAATGCATGACACGGTCAAATACCTTTCGAGCGACGAACTCGAAGGCCGCGGCACCGGGCAAAAGGGTGGCGATGCGGCTGCCAACTGGATTGCCGACCAATTCAAGGCATATGGGCTGAAGCCCGCCGGAGAAAAGGGCAGCTACTTTCAGGACGTGCCGATGGTGGGGGTGCGAGCGCTTCCCGCGACTACGTTTACATTTGCGCCCGCAAATGGCGCGCCCGTGGAGTTGAGAAATCTCGACGACTACGTGACCAGCAACGAGATGCAGGGAGAATCCGCCGACGTGGACGCGCCGATCGTGTTCGTCGGCTACGGCATCACGTCGCCGGAAAACAAATGGGACGATTACAAGGGCTACGATTTGAAGGGCAAAGTGGCGCTGCTTTTCGTCAGCGAGCCGGAATCCAACGATCCCAATTTTTTCAAAGGCAAGGCGCTCACGTACAACGGCCGGTGGACGTATAAATTTGAAGAGACTGCGCGGCGGGGCGCTGTTGGCACGCTGATCATTCATCGTACGGACCTGGCCAGCTATCCGTGGGAAGTGGTGCGCAACTCGTGGGGTGCCGAGCGTTCCTATCTGAGGCTCGACGGCACGCCCAAGCTGGAAGCGGCTTCCTGGGTTCAGTTGGAAGTCGCGCGCAAACTGGTGGCCATGGGCGGCCTGAATCTCGACGACCTTTATAAGCAAGCCCAGTCGCGCGATTTCAAGCCCATTGAACTGCCGGTCCACCTGAAAGCTCACGTTGTCTCGTCGATTCGCCCGTTTTCCTCGCGCAACGTTGTTGCGATGGTGTCGGGAGCAGATAGCGGCAAGCAAGGTGAAGCTGTCCTTTATAGCGCGCACTATGATCATTTCGGGATCGATCCGGCGCGCGCGAAGGGAGACCAGATTTATCACGGCGCGGTGGACAACGCGACGGGTTGCGGCATTTTATTGGAACTGGCACGTATTTGGGCGGGAACGAAGCCCGCGCCGCCGCGTTCAATTCTTTTTGCGGCGGTAACTGCGGAAGAGCAGGGTTTGCTCGGCTCGGAATTCCTCGGTAAGCATTTGGAACAATTGCCTGCGGTGCCGATTCTGGATTTGAACTACGATGCCCTGGCGCCGATTGGGATCCCCGAAGAAGTTGAGGTGAGCGGCGCGGAACGAACGACCTTCTATCCCGAGGTCGAGAAGATCGCTAAGCAGTTCGGCCTGGCAATTAAGCCGGACGCGCATCCGGAGGCGGGCCACTACTACCGTTCCGATCACTTCAGCCTCGGGCGTGTCGGGATTCCTGCCTTCTCTATCAGCGAAGGTTTGAAATTCAAGGGCCACGACCTCGCTTGGGGCGAAGCGCAATCCAAAGACTACGTCGAGCACCACTACCACAAGCCTGCCGATGCGTTTGTCGAATCCTGGGACTTCGCCGGCGACGTCAAGCTAGCCAGCTTCGGCTATGCCCTCGGCCAAGCCGCCGCTAATTTACCCGGCCGTGTAAAGTGGTTGCCTGGTGATGAATTTGAGGGAGCCCAAAAGAAACTGCACGCGTGGAGTATTAACGGCGACGTGCTGTTCACCGGCCATCCGGAACTTCATCCACTCGAGCTTGAGCCTGTCCACTATCCTCCTCTCGCTCGACAGGTACGGATTTCGGGAGCAGTTGTTGCGAGACTTTCGGTCGGAAAAGATGGCTCCGTGAAGAACGTGGATATTTTGCGCGGGCATCCCCTTCTGAAGCAGTCGGTATTGGACGCTCTCTCCAAATGGAGATTTCAAGAACTGCCGCAGGACCATATTGAATTCACTGTGACCTGTGATTTTGAGCTTCCGTCGGACTGGAACAGTGATCGAGAGGACGTACTGATTACGCAACCGTTGCACCTCACAGTCATGGCATCCACCCCTCCGATCAATACGACAATGGCCGCGAGCAGTAGATCATCCGGTCATAATTGATACAGAGCCCCCGGCGAAATTGGAGTTCTGAAGGGGAAGAGTATTCTTGAAAGTCAGTTTTCAAACATTGATTCCTGAAGACAGATAACCTCACTTCGGCCAGACGCCGGCGGTGAAGGTTCGCACTTTGGAGAAGCCGAGGCGTTCGTAGAGGTGGACGGCGGTGTGGTTTTCGGTGGTGACGGTGAGCGTGAGTTCACTGAACTTTTGCGCGCGCAATGTTTCGGCGGCGGTGAGCATCAAGATGCGACCGAGGCCGTGGCCCTGAAAACCGGGCATCACGCAGATTTGCGTCGTGTGGCCGACACCAGTGGAAACTTCGCTGGTTAAAATTGCGCCGGCGAGTTCCTCGCTTTCGGGATGGTGCAGAACGAACGAAGCGTGCGGCAGAAACTGGCCACAGCCGGGTAGCAGGATGATGTTTTTCAGAAATTTCAGCGCGCCGTTGCGCGTGCGGTATTGGTCGTTGATGTCGCCGTCCACGTGGTTCGCGTACGCCAGATAAATCAGCTTGGCGCAGGGCTCGAAGTAGCGCTCATGCCAGCGGTCGAGGCGCAAGCCAGAGTTCACGCTGGGGACAGGGTCGCTCTTCCTGTGAAGGTCGAGCAGCATGAACTGGCGGGTATAGAGGCGGAAGCCCTGGTCACGAAGCGCGGCGTCGACCGGCCCGCCGAAGGGCATAAGCTGCGCTTCGATACGGTGCAATTGTGGAAGCGCGCGCATACTGAAGAGCATTTCGTCCAGCAACCGCCGCCCGATCGGCTCCTGCATCTGGCTCGGGGAAACGTACAGCCCGCCGATCAAACCCTTGTAATCTTCGAGCACGTAGAACGAGTAGCCGACCGCGTGCCCGCCTTCAAATGCCACGCAGCCGGAAAGGGCGTGGGCATCCAGGAAGCGCTTGATCAGGTCGAGCGCGCTGCGGTAATCCCAGTGGAGTTCGTCGCGCCAATGGCGGGCCTCCTCAAGCAGCAGCGGCTCAAGCTGACGGACAGTCGTCTGGCGAAGGTCAATAATATTCATCGGAGTGGGTAGCCGTGCTGCCCGGCTGCCCACGTGACATGATAGCCGATTCAGGGGAAGTGCTGCCAAATCGGCGCGTAAAACCCTATACGAATCGGGCACATTGGGCCGAGAACGCCAGCAAGGGGCCTGAATCCGCGTGCTAGGATTCGGTTAGAGCATTTCAGTTCACAACAAGTACGAAGGAAATTAGACTCGCTGGCACGGACCAGCCCCTGAGCCCATGTCCATCGTTAATGAATTCCATTATCCGAGCCGCTGGTACACGAAACTTCTGATCGTCATTCTGGCTTTTACATTTTTCGCGCTGTTGGCGACGGTGGTGATTTCTGGTGTGCTGACGTATTGGATTGTGAAGCCGCAGCGGACCAGTTCTGAAATCAATATGGCGAGTTTTCCGGGGCGTCCCGACGAGGTGGATTTCTCGGTGCCGGGATCGGGCAACCGGCGGGGATGGTTTTTCCCGGGATTCCGGGGAGCTCCAACGGTCGTGCTGCTGCACGGGTACGAATCGAGCCGGGGGGAGTTGCTGACGCTGGTTTCCGCGCTGCAGGATCATCAGTATAACGTGTTTGTGTTTGACTTTGCCGCACATGGTGCCAACGCGGGGGTTACCACGTTTGGATATCGCGAGGCGGATGAAGTACGTGCGGCGATCGATATTATAGCGAAACGGAATGATGTGGACGTGACGCGGTTCGGATTGTGGGGTTACAACCTGGGGGCCTATGCGGCGCTGCGCGAGGCGGAGAAGGATCCACGGGTGCGCGCACTTGCGCTGGACTCGGTCTATGACTTCCCGAGACAGATGGTGAAGATCGGCGTCGAAAAAACCGGCGTTGGCGGATTTCCGTTCATGGTGAAGTCGGCGCAGATGTGCTTTGAATGGATGAATTACGAGCACAAAAACGATCCGCCGCTTTCGGCGAAGATTTCCAAACTGGCGGGAGTGCCAACGCTGTTTATCGAGGCCGCGGATGATCCGGAAACGGCTTCGATCGGCCGCGAAATGTTTTTGAAGGCACCGGAACCGCGGGAGGAAGCCGTGATTCCCCACGGCAACTTTGTGAATCTGCCGGATGATGAGAAGCGCCAGTACGAGAATCGCGTGGTGTCATTTTTCCTGACGCGGCTGCCGGTCACCCAGTTTGCTCCCAGCGTTTCCCCCGCCAAGCCCGCCAAGTGATCCCGAATATTTGCAAGGGATGACTGCGGGAGGCGCAACAAACTCAGCACAATGAAATCCGAAACTGGCAGCTTCCCGCTGTTTGCCCCGGCCTACGAAGAGCCAATCAGGACTCGGTTGGCTTGGGTTCCAATCAGGAATTTCTTCGTGCATGTAGTAATTCAGCTGATAGACATAAGAACGATTGAGCTGCCACGTGGCAGCAGTTTGCAGGGAGAATTCTGGCCAGATTCTTCCGGCAGTGTGCGCGGCGCTCCGAACGGAATACCCGGCGTCAAAGTCAGGAAGCAATCTTTCCACTTCAGCCACCAAGAGCAAGGTCGTGAGAACGGTTGCGAACAGACCGATTCGTAGTCTGCGGCAGGCTGTCAAGACACATACCGCCAGTCCGCCGAGGACTGCGGTGGCCCAAAGGAGAAAGAGTCCACCTGCATGACTGGCGTAATCCAGTGACGGAATTCTTTGGGCCTGGCGCTGCAAGACAATTCCGAAAATAAGAAGGCCCAGGCCAGTACCCATAAGCGGCCAGCGGGGAGCGTGGCCCATGTTTTTGGCGGTTGAGGCGGCCGAGTTTGCTATGAGCAATGCCAGGGGCGGGACAGCCGGCAAGAAGTAACCTGGCAGCTTTGATTTAGCCAGAGTAAAAAACAAAAAGATGAAGCCGGCCCAGGCCAGCAGAAAAGCTTGGGAATGGCTTTCCGGCCGGCGTTGGATCCAGTTGGCGAGAAATTGGAGCTTCGCCAATGCATGGAAAAATATCCATGGAAAAATTGCGAGAAGGGCAATTGGAACGTAATACCAGATGGGCTGGATATGCTGGAATTGGGGGGTTAGGAAGCGGTTGAAATTGTGTTCGATGATGAAGATGCGGAAGAAGTCGGGATTGCGGCGGGCGCAGAGGATGTACCAGGGGAGAGCGGTGAGACAGAAGCCGGCGATGGCGACGGGATGAAGGCAGCGAAAGGCGTCGCGCCAGCGCTTGGTAAAGGCGGCCCAGAGAAGTACAGCTCCGCCGGAGAGGATGATAGCAGCAGGGCCTTTGGCGAGAGTGGCGAGACCAAGAAACAAACCGAACAGAAAGGCTGTGAAGGAAGTAGATGAGGTTGATGAGGTGAAGGAACGGAACCGGCCGACTGGAGTTGTTGACTCTTGTGATGATGCCAGGGGGGGCGGATCTAGATTGAGGAGTATTGTGGCGAACACCATGGCGATGGCTAGCGTGGCGGCGAAGGGCATGTCGGTGGCGGCGGCGTGGGAGAAGCCGATCATGCCGACGGTGGTGGGCAGGAGGAGCAGAAGCCAGCGGGCGGTTTCAGCACCGTAGAGCCGTAAGGCGAGCAAGGCCAGGGCGAGTGTGGCGAGGAGGGCGGAGATGGCGCTGGGCAGGCGAGCGGAGACTTCGCTGACGCCGAAGAACTTGAAGCTGAGTGCGGCGCTCCAGTAGTAGAGCGGTGGTTTTTCGAACCAGGGTTTGCCGTAGAGACGCGGAGTCACCCAGTCGCCGGATTCTTGCATGTCGCGTGCGATCCACGCGTAACGGGGTTCGTCGGGGCCGACGAGGCCGAGTGCGCCTAGATTGTAGAAGTAACAAAGATAGAGTGTGGAAAGAATCAGGACGAGCCAGAGAAGGCGCGCGGCAGGCGAGAGCGGCGGGGATTCAGGGAGTTCGTTGCTGGTTTGGGTCACGGAAAGAGGAGTTTAGCATTGTCGGTGTATCTTGGAAGGTTGGAAGTGGGGCGCGGCATTGGGTTGGTTGCTTGTCGCGGGATTTTGACTTGGGGTATTAGTCGTAAAAGCGGAAGCTGCGCTTCCGCACTCAAGAGGGGACTGATGGAGAGGATTCAATACGCGGCGGCTTGGGTGTTTGTGAAGATGCTGGGGTTGTTGCCGCGAGGGGTGGCGCGGTGGCTGGCGGCGGGAACGGTGCGGGTGCTGCTCTTGCTTTTGCCGAAGATGAGGAAGACGGCGGAATTTAATTTGCGGTTGGCGTTTCCGGAGTGGAGCGACGAGCAACGGCGCCCTGTTATGAAAGGTATGGCGAAGAATCTGGGATGGATGGCCGCGGAGTTTGCGCGGCTGCCGGGATACACACGGGAGAATATCGAGAATCTGGTGGTGCTGGACGGGCACGAAAATTTTCTGGAAGGGAAGAGCCGCGGGAAAGGCGTGATTTACCTTACCGGGCACATCGGGGCGTGGGAACTTTCTTCGTATGCGCACGCGCTGTATGGGTTCCCTCTGCACTATATGGCGCGGCCGCTGGATAATGCGCCGCTGGATGCAATGGTGAATGAATATCGCGGGCGGTCGGGGAATCGCGCAATTTACAAGAATGAAGCGGCAAGGATGATGCTGAAGGTTTTGAAAGAGGCGGGAACGATTGGGATTCTGGCGGACCAGAACACGATGCCTGGCGAGGGCGTATTTGTGGATTTTTTCGGAACCCAGGCTTGCACGACTACCGGAATTGCGAGGGTGGCACTGCATACGGACGCGGCGGTGGTGCCGGGGTACGCGTATTGGGACCGGGATTTGCGGAAGTATCGGCTGCGGTTTGAGCCGCCGGTGGAGCTGGTGCGAACGGGGGATACGGAGCGGGATGTTCGGGAAAACACGCAACGGTTTACCAAGGTGATTGAGGAGATTATCCGGAGGCATCCGGAGCAGTGGGTTTGGATTCATGCGCGGTGGAAGAACCGGCCGGACGGGGAGCCGCCACTTTATGAGTTTTTGTAAAGAGAAGAGGAAGATTTAACGCAGAGAGCGCTGAGTACGCAGAGTACGCTGAGAAGAGAGGACTGGAGGCGGGGATGAAGTGGACGGCAGGGGAGTTGGCGAAGGCGATTGGGGCTCAGGTTGAGGGTGATGGCGGGCTGGAGATTACGGGCGTGGCGGCGCCGGAACGCGCGGGCGCGAAGCAGTTGATTTATGTGGAGGCAGTGAAGCATGCGGAACGCGCGGAGGCTTCCGCGGCGAGTTGCGTGGTGGCGCCGGAGGGAATTGCCCTTCCGGGGAAAACGATTTTGCGGAGCGGGAAGAGCAAGGTGACGTTTGCCAAGGCTGCGGCGCTGCTGCTGGAGCGAGCGCCGATTGCGGTGGGAATTCATCCAACGGCGATGGTGGCGCCGCTGGCGCGGATTGGCGCGAATGTGGGCATCGGGCCATTCGCGGTGATCGGCGAAGATACGCACGTTGGAGATGGAACGCAGATCGGGGCGCATTGCGTGATTGGGGCGGACTGCTGGATTGGAGAAAATTGCAGGATTCACCCGCGAGTTACGTTTTACGCGGGAGTGCGCGTTGGGCATCGCGCGGAGATTCATGCGGGAGCGGTGCTTGGGGCGGATGGATTTGGATTTGCGGTTGATGGAGAGCGGTATTGGAAATTTCCGCAAGCGGGGCTGGTGGAGATTGCGGATGATGTGGAAATTGGGGCGAACACGACCATCGATCGGGGCTCGCTGGACGACACGCGGATCGCGGAGGGAGTGAAGCTGGATAACCTGGTGCATGTGGGCCACAATGTGCAGATCGGGCCGCATACGGTGATAGCGGCGCAGACCGGGATTTCGGGGTCGAGCAAGCTGGGGCATCACGTGGTGGTCGGTGGGCAGGTGGGAATCGCGGATCATTGCACGCTGGAAGATGGGTCGATTGCGGGGGCGCAGGCGGGGATTCCGACGGGAAAGATTATTCGGAAAGGGCAGACGGTGTGGGGGACGCCGGCGCGGCCGTTGGAGCAGTTCAAGGAAGCGTATTTTTGGTTTGCGCGATTGCCGGAATTGGCGGAGCGAGTTAAGAAGATCGAGGAGAAGGTTTAACACAGAGGACACAGAGTTCACGGAGAAGTATCCAAAAGACGGGAGAAGGCGTGGGGATCGCACAAGCAAAAGAGGGGACGCTGTGGAGGCTCGTGGTGGTGGGCGGGCATACGCGGAGCATTGGGAAGACACAGTTGGTGTGCGACATCATTGCGGCGTTTCCGAAGACGGAATGGACTGCGGGGAAGATTACGCAGTACGGACACGGGGTTTGCGCGCAGAACGGGGAGAACTGCGATTGCGCGCCGGAGGAACATGTTTGCGCGCTGGATTGGGAGACTCGGGCGGACACGGGTACGGATAGCGCGCGATTCCTGGCGGCGGGGGCGAGGCGATCGTTCTGGCTGAGGACTAAGCAGGGATATCTAGCGGAGGGAATGCCGCTGTTGCGTGATGCCCTTAACGAGATTACCGCGCGTGCAGAGGACGGGGGAAATCGGGCGGTCATCCTGGAAAGCAATTCGCTGATGCAGTTTGTGAAGCCATCGCTTTACTTCGCGGTGATTGATCCTTTGCGGGAGGATTTCAAGGAATCGGCGCAGATCGCGCTGGACCGCGCGCACGCCCTGGTATTGCGGGGCGATGTGGGAGGCGAGGGCCCGCCTGCGCCATTGTGGATGAAGCTGCCGAGCAAATTGCTGCAGGAGAAGCCATCAGTGCTCCAGCGGGAGGGGCAGCCATTGCCTGGGCCGTTAGAGGTTTTGGTGCATCGAATGTTGGACGCACCCGGCGGGGCGCAAGTGTGACATTTTGTGGCAGCCTGCTGTTGGCGGATGGGCATCTTAGCCGTTGACCGAGTTATAATCGATGGCGATAATTAAGAAAGCACTGGGGGGTGCGTGGATCAGGATTCCCGCGTTACCTTCCGGAAGTCCAAGGCATCAGAGAATTTAGGGGTTTTCAACGCGGCTCGGGGTGTATTCCCGGCTGCATTTCGATCTGCTCTGGGGGGAGCATAGATGGCGTCATTTGTACGCGTAGGAGAGGAACTGCCCGCAGCCCCAGCGCCGGCACCGTGGCGCCAGGAAGGCTGGGCTGAAAAGATCGAAACCGCCGTTAAGAATGGGGCGGAGTACCTCTTGTCCGTGCAAGCCGAAGAGGGTTACTGGCACGGGGAACTGGAAGCCGACACTACTCTCGAATCCGATTACATCTATTACCTCCACGTTTTGGGCAAGGCGGAGCCCGAGAGGATCGCCAAGCTAGCGAATTATGTTCGACAGAAACAACTGCCCGATGGAGGCTGGCCGATCTACCCGAATGGGCCCTCCGAACTGAATGCTACCTGCAAGGCTTATTTCGCGCTGAAGTTGGCCGGGGATTCGCCGGATTCGGCGCACCTGGCGAAGGCGCGCGAAGTGGTTCACCGGTTAGGCGGGCTGGAACACACGAATTCTTATGTGCGGTTTTATCTGGCGCTGGTCGGCGCGGTAGGATGGGAGCTGGTTCCCGCGATTCCTCCGGAGCTGATGCTCCTGCCGAACTGGTTCTACCTGAACATTTACGAGATGTCTTCTTGGACGCGCGGAATCGTGATCCCGATGTCGATTCTGGCTTCGCTGCGGCCGGATTTCCGCTTGCCGGAGCATGCGCGGGTGGATGAGTTGTTCAAGGACCCGTCACAAAAAACGGCGGCCTTCAACTGGAGCAAGCAACTTGTTTCCTGGAAGAATCTGTTTTTGGCGGTGGACCGCGGGCTGAAACTTTACGAAAAGCTGCCGTGGAAGCCGCTGCGGAATAAAGCGCTGCGGGAAGCGAAACACTGGATGCTGGAGCACATGGAGCGGACGGACGGGCTGGCCGCGATATATCCGTCGATGATGAATTCGATTTTTGCGCTGATGGCGATGGGGCACGGCGTGGACGACCCGCTTACGTTCCGCGAGATTAAAGAATTTTCACGTTTTGAGATTGAAGAGGGCGATACGATTCGCCTGCAGCCGTGCGTTTCGCCGGTTTGGGACACGTGCATCGCGATGGTGGCATTGGAAGAGGCGGGGTTGCCCGCGGATCATCCAGCGCTGGTGAACGCGGCGGACTGGCTGTTGACGAAGCAGATTCTGGGCGGCGGCGACTGGCAGATCAAGAACAAGGATGCCGAGCCGGGCGGCTGGGCGTTTGAATACCGCAACGATTTTTATCCCGACGTGGACGACACGGCATTTGTGCTGATGGCCTTGCAACGCGTGAAGTTCCCGGACGAAAAACGGATGGAAGCGGCGCTGCGGCGCGGCGTGCAGTGGCTGCTGAGCATGCAGAACCGCGACGGCGGCTGGGGCGCGTTTGACCGCGACAACGACCGGCAGATTTTGTGCAATATCCCGTTCGCGGACCACAACGCGATGATCGATCCTTCGACGGCGGATGTGACCGCGCGCGTGCTGGAATGTCTTGGGCGATTTGGATGGCCGGCGGAACATCCGGTGGTGCAGAGGGCGGTGGGCTTTCTGACCAAGGATCAGTCGCAGGATGGATCGTGGTTTGGGCGCTGGGGGGTGAACTACGTTTACGGAACCAGCGGCGTGCTGCGCGCGTTGGAAACGGTGTCGCTGACGGCACAGGATTATTGCGCGCGGGCGGTTGCGTGGCTGCGGCAGGTGCAGAAGGCCGACGGAAGTTTTGGCGAGTCGCTGCTGAGTTATGAGATGGAATCCACGAAGGGCCAGGGGAACAGCACGCCTTCGCAGACCGCGTGGGGATTGATCGGTTTGCTGGCAGGCGCGGATCGCAGCGATCCGGCGGTGGGGCGCGCGGCGGAATACCTGGTGACGCAACAGAACGCGAACGGATCGTGGAGCGAAGACGATTTTACGGGGACCGGATTTCCCGGCGTCTTTTATCTGAAGTACCACCTTTATAAGAATTCTTTTCCGGTTTACGCGCTGGCCCGCTACCGCAATCAGGGGCGGCGCGCGGAAGAATATTGCGCATGCAAGTTTTTGCCGAGTGAGTTCAGGTTGCGGAGCGGTTTATATACCAAGCGCGAACGGAGCGCTTCCTAAGCAAACGAATGCGGTACCCCCTTGGCTTAGTGCTGGATTCCGCGAGGTACCTCGCGTCGCGGAAACTTCGTGGTGACAAGAAAATCCCGTTGATACTCTCGCTTGATCCCCTGGGCGGATTCGCAAGCGCCTGCGGCGGAACGAATGGGAACGGCAACGGGACGAACGCGGCGGAAATGCGCGCGATACTGAGCGTGGAGCAATGTCTGACCGCCTTGAAGGAGTGTGATACGCCGGTGGTGGCGATTTGCGGAGGGGAACCGCTGGAGTATCCGGAAATTGGGCGGCTGACGCGGGAGATTCTGGAGCGCGGGAAACATCTTTTTTTGTGTACCGACGGGACGCTGATCCGGCGGCGGCTGCACATGATCCCGCCGTACACGAATTTTTTCTGGAATGTGAAGCTGGATGGGACAGAAGCGGTACATGATGGGCGGGCACGCCGACCGGGCCTGTTTGCCGAAGCGCTGGATGGTGTGAAGGCGGCGAAGAACGCGGGATTTTTTGTGGTGGTAACGACGACGATTTATCCGGACTCGGATGTGCGGGATGTGGCTTCGCTGTATGAGCAGTTGCACGCGGTACATGTGGATGGATACACGCTTTCGCCGTACTATCCCTCGCGGCAGATATGCCGGAATTCGGCGGCGGCATTTCATGAAAAGATGCGTCAGAGATTTCGCGAGGCGAGCGATTTGTTGAACGATTTCAACCTGTTGACTTCGCCGGTCTACCTGGAGTACCTGCGCGGGGAGCGGGAATTGGATTGCTGCGCGTGGGGAAGTCCGGTGTATGGGCCACAGGGATGGGCCGCGCCGTGTGGGCAGCTGAATTATGGCTACGAGCAGGAGTACAAGAGCTTGTTGGATAAAACGGTGTGGGAGAATTTCGGGCGCGGGATGAATCCGCGATGCGAGCCGTGTTCGAGCCCCGCGGGGTATGAGACCGCGGCGATTCTGGGAATGAATCCGAAGGCCGGGGATTTCTGGAAGATGATTGCGTGGCAACTGCAGGGCGGCCTGGGCGAAAAGCGCGAGCGCAAGGCATGACGACACTGGTGACAGGAGCGGCGGGATTTCTGGGGAGCCACGTGGCGCGGCAACTGGTGGCGCGCGGGGAATCGGTGCGCGTGCTGGTGCGGGCTTCGAGCAGCAACCGGGCGATCAGCGATTTGGCGCTGGAGTATGTGACCGGGGATTTGCGGGATGCGGCTTCGCTGGACCGCGCGATGGCGGGTGTGAACCGGGTGTATCACGTTGCCGCCGATTACAGGTTGTGGGCGAAAAGGTCGCAGGATATTTACGATTCGAACGTGGGCGGGACGAAGAATCTGCTGGCGGCGGCGAAACGCGCTGGGGTGGAGCAACTGATTTACACGAGTACGGTGGCGACGATTGCGGTTGACCGGCCGGAACTGCCCGATGAGTTTACGGACGCGAAGCTGGAAGAGATGGTGGGGCATTACAAGCGTTCGAAATGGATGGCGGAACGCGAAGCGTTGCAGGCGGCGAAAGAAGGATTGCCGGTGATTGTGGCGATGCCGACGACGCCGGTGGGCCCTTGGGACTGGAAGCCGACGCCGACGGGAAAAATTATTCTGGATTTCCTGAACGGGAAGATGCCGGGGTATGTGGAAACGGGCTTGAATTTTGTCGGAGTGGAGGAATGCGCAGCGGGACATTTACTGGTGGCGGAAAAGGGGAAGGTCGGCGAGCGATATTTGCTGGGAGCTGAGAATCTGACGCTGAAGGGGTTGCTGGATGTGCTGGCGCAGATAACGGGATTGCGGGCGCCCGGAATGAAGATTCCGCATGGGGTGGCGCTGGGTGTAGCGTATGTAGACACCGTATTTTCGCGGCTGGTGGGGAAGGAGCCGCAAATTCCCGTGGAAGGTGTGAAGATTGCCCAGCACAAGATGTTCGTGAATGCTTCGCGGGCGCAGCGGGAGCTGGGGTTTCAGCCGGGGCCGGTTGTGGCGGCGCTGGAACGCGCTGTGCGGTGGTATCGGGCGAACGGATACGTTTCGGCTCGAAGGGCGAAGAAGATTAAGCTGGCCGCCTAAAATGAAAGTAAATGAGGTTAATAAGGTAAAGGAAGTAAAGGACCAGATCGTAGCGAGGAATTGCGGATGAAAGTTTTGGTTACATTTGCGGTGGAGGCGGAGTTCGCGGCTTGGCGGAGGATGCGGGCTTTCAACCTGATTGATTATCAGGGGTTGAAGCTGCGGAAGACGGTGGTTGGGACGACCGAGATCACAGTCCTGATCACAGGCGTGGGTTCGGAAGCCGCGGTGCAGGCGATGGATTTGATGATGAGAATGGCGGATAAGGAGCAGTATTTTGACGTCTGTGTTTCTAGCGGACTGGCGGGAGCGCTTTGCGAAACGTTGAGTGTGGGAGACGTCATTGCGCCGAAGGAACTGATCGTTGAATTGAAACATTCCGGCCACGGCACTGAACGGCTTGAGGTGGATGTGGAACTGCGGCAACTGGCGTTGGGGCGGGGTGCAAAAAATGCGAATTGCATGTTTACGACGGATGAGATTCTGGTGAAGGCCAGCCAGAAAAAATCCTGCGCTTCGCGGGCGCAGTCGGTGGACATGGAAAGCTTTGAAATTGTGAAGGCGGCGTCGGCGTGGGGAGCGCGGAGCGTGGTGATTCGAGCCATCAGCGATGCGGCGACGGAAGACCTACCGATTAATTTCAATTTGACGCTTTCGGAGCAGAAAGAAGTGAGCATTCCGAAAGTCTTGATGGAGCTGGCGAAGAATCCGCTGGCGTTGCCTTCGCTGATCCGGTTTGGAAAGCAGAGCAAGCGGGCCGGGGGGCTGCTGGCGGCATTTCTGGAAGGCTATTTGAAGGATTTGGCGAGCGTGGGGAGTTCGAAGCAGGTGAGCGAGGCGGCGTCGCGATGAGCGGCTCAGGGACCATCGTGGAGCACGTGCGGATGCTGGGGCCGGTCCCCAAGACCATGCGCGCGGGTGTGTACCGCGAAAAGGGAATTGTGCGAGTGGAAGAGGTGCCGGTGCCGGAAGTGGGCGACGGTGAGGTGTTGATCAAGGTGGCGGCTTGCGGCGTCTGCGGAACGGACATCAAAAAAATTTTTTACGGTTATGTGGCGCCACCGCAGATTTTGGGGCACGAACTGGCGGGGACCGTGGTTGCGATCGGGCCCGGCGTCACGAAGTGGAAGTTGGGCGACCGGGTGATGAGTTTCCATCACATTCCGTGCGGCGAATGCTTCTTTTGTGAGAGGCGGATGTTTTCGCAGTGCAAGCTGTATAAGTCAACGGGACTGACCGCGGGGTTTACGCCGAATGGTGGGGGATTCGGCGAATACGTGAAAGCGATGCCCTGGGTGGCGGAGCACGGGATTGTAGCGTTGCCGGACAACGTGAGTTTTGAAGAGGCCACGTTCATTGAACCGATTAACACGATTGTTAAAGCGGTGCAGAAGGCGCGGGTGGCGGCTGGGGAAACGGTGCTGATCATCGGCTGTGGCCCGATTGGATTGCAGTTGCTGATGGTTACCAAAATTGAGGGAGCGCGCATCTATACGAGTGACCCGGTGGCCACGCGCCGGGAAAAGAGCTTAAGGCTCGGGGCACTTGAGTCTTTTAACCCTGTAAGTGGTAAGCTGGTAGAAGAAATCCGGGCCCGGTCGGAGGGTCGCGGGGCAGACGTGGTTCTTGTCGCAGTGGCGCATCCAGCGGTAGTGGTGGAGGCGTTGGCGGCGGCGAGGCCAGGGGGGCGGGTCCTCCTGTTTGCCGCCAATGATCCTGTGACAAAGATAGAGTTTCCGGCCTCGGCGGTGGGGATCGACGAGAAGGAAATCCTTGGCAGCTATAGTGCGGCGGTGGACATCCAAGAAAGTGCGGCAGGGCTGGTGCTGGGGAAGAAACTGCCGGTGATGGATATCGTCACTCACCGGTTTCCATTGGATAGAATCCAGGAGGGCTTAGAGCTGGCGGCGCATCCCACGGACGATTCCCTGAAGATCCTGATAACGCACAAATGAAAACAGCGTCCCCAAAGAAGACCGAGCTTGGACTGGAAGAACCGCTTTTCCAGGAAAAGGTGGTCGTGCCTTCCCGAATGACCGCGGCCGTACTCTACGGCAGCGAAGATCTGCGAATCGAACAAATTGATGTACCGGCGCTGGCTGTGGACGAGGTTTTGCTGCGCGTACGGCTGGCGCTAACGGATGGCACGGACCTGAAGGTTTGGAAGCGCGGGTATCACGCGAAGATGATTCAGCCCCCGGCCGTATTCGGGCACGAGGTGGTGGGCGAAATTGTGGCCATGGGGAAGCGCGTGGATCCCCGGTGGCGATTGGGCACGCGCGTGATCGCGGCGAACTCAGCGCCTTGCCTGCGGTGCTATCACTGCCGGCGCGGGCAGGAAAATCTTTGCGACGATTTGCTGTTCAATAACGGGGCATACGCGGAATACATGCGGATTCCCGGGCGGATTGCGCGGGAAAATATGCTGGAAGTGCCGCACGCAGTGGATGACCACAGCGCGGCACTGGTGGAACCGCTAGCCTGCGTGCTGCGCGGGGTTCACGAAATGGAAGTGCGCACAGGCGACACGACAGTGGTGATCGGGTGCGGACCGATCGGGTTGATGTTTGTGAGGATGCTGACGCGGCGCGGCGTGCGGGTGATTGCGCTGGCGCGGCGCGAAGGACCTCTGGCGGTGGCGCGGAAGCTCGGGGCTGTCGCGGCAATCAACGTCACGGAAACCGCCGATGTTGCGGCGGCCGTGCGTGCATTAACCGATGAAGGTCGCGGCCCGGATTCAGTGGTGGAAGCGGCCGGGAATCCTGCGACATGGGAACAGGCATTGGCGATGGTGCGGCGCGGCGGGGTGGTGAATTTCTTCAGCGGACTGCCGACCGGGACGCACGTGGAAATTGAGCCGGCGACGATTCATTACTCGGAGATCAAGATTATTTCGCCCTTCCACCATACGCCGCGGTTTATTCGCGAAGCGCTGGAAGCGATTCGGCGGGGAGACATATCGGCGCACGACTTTGTCACAGAAGATATTCGACTGGAAGACTTGCCGCAAGCGTTTGAGCGGATGAAGACGCGGAGCGGGGAAATCAAGCTGGCGGTCAGGCCGTAGAAGAAGTGACTGGTGATTCGTGACTGGTGACTGGTGGGGAGAGAGTGGCCAGCGGCCAGTTGCCAGTGAAGACGAAGCCCACCCATTTTTGAATCTCCAAAAGGATAGAAACGGCTGATGCTGCGCCCGGGCGAATTGAAGATTGCCGCAAAGCTGCCGGCGGATGGATGTGCGCTGACGGAGGCGCAGGCCTACACGCGAAGGCTGGCGACACATCATTACGAAAATTTCAACGTAGCTTCCTGGCTGTTGCCCAAAGAACTGCACCGGCATTTTTATAATTTGTATGCGTACTGCCGCTGGGCGGATGACCTGGGCGACGAAATTCCGGTAAGAGAGCGGGCGCTGGAATTGCTGGATTGGTGGGAGCGGGAGCTGGATGCCTGTTACGAGGGGCGGCCTTCGCATCCTGTGTTTGTGGCGCTGCGCGAGACGATTGTGGCAAAGGAGATTCCGAAGCAGCCGTTCGCGGATCTGCTGAAGGCGTTCCGGCAGGATCAGGTGGTGAAGCGCTATCCGACGTGGGCCGCGGTGGAGGATTACTGCGTATATTCGGCGAATCCGGTGGGGCGGCTGGTGCTCTATTTATGCGGGTATCGCGACGAAGAGCGGCAGCGGTTGTCCGATGCGACTTGCACGGCGCTGCAACTGGCGAATTTCTGGCAGGATGTTTCGCGGGATCTGGACATCGGGCGGATTTACATTCCCCTGGATCGTGCGGCGGCGCATGGATTGAGCGAGCAGGATATCGTCGGGAGGAAATTTGATCATCGCTATGAATCGTTGATGAAAGAATTGATTGAGTACACGCGTGGGCTCTTTGAGAAGGGAATGCCGCTGGCGAAGAGGGTGGAAGGCAAGCTGAGCGTGGACCTGGAGATGTTCAGCCGGGGCGGGTCGGCGGTGCTGGATGCGATTGAGGCGATGGGCTACGACACGCTGCACCAACGACCGGAAGTGAGCAAGGTGAAGCAAGTTGGTTTGCTGGGACGGGCATTGATTACGCATGTGCTTGGCGGTTCGAATGAGGGCCGCAATGGCGGGTCTAAACGCGAAGGCGCGAACACTCTTGCCTCGGAACCGACGGAAGCGGAAATCCGCGCTTCGTACAGCCATTGCCACCAGATCGCGCGGAGTGCGCACAGCAATTTTTATCCGGCGTTTTTTCTGTTGCCGAAGACGAAGCGCGATGGGATCGTGGCGCTGTATGCATTCATGAGGCTGATTGACGACGTTTCGGATGAAGGCGCGGATGTGGCGGCGAAGCAGCGCGGATTGGCGCGTTGGCGGGCTGCGTTGGACGAAGCGGTAACCGGCCAATCGCAGGCGTTTGATGGGAATGCCGTGCGCTCTCTGCAGTCCGGCGATTTATACGGCGAACGGGAAGTATTGCCGGCGCTGGTGGACACGATGGAGCGGTTCCGGATGCCGGCGCGCTACCTGCACGATTTGATCAGCGGCGCGGAGATGGATCTGACGATCCAGGAATATCCGACGTTTGAACGGCTAAAGGAATATTGCTATCGGGTGGCGGGTACGGTGGGACTGACCTGCACCCACATTTTTGGGTTCACCGATTCGAAGGCGCTGGACCTTGCGGAGAAGCTGGGACTGGCGTTTCAACTGACGAATATAATTCGCGATGTGCGTGAAGATTTTGCCGCCGGAAGAATTTATCTTCCGGAAGAGGATCTTGCCCGATACGGCGTGACGAAAGAGGATTTGGGGCGCGGTGAGGCGACACTAGGCGTGCGGGAGCTTTTGCGGTTTGAGGCGGACCGCGCGTGGAAATTATACGAAGAGGGCGCGCAACTGCTGGGGCTGATCGAAGCAGACAGCAGGGGAACGCTATGGTTGCTGGTGCATACCTACAGCGCGTTGCTGGCGCGGATTGAGTCGGTGGATTTTGCCGTGTTTGGGGAGCGGGTGCGGCTTTCCAAACCGGAAAAGATGATGTTGATGGCGAAGGCGCGATTCGGGCGCCCCACGGAAGAGAACATCCTTGCAAAATGTGATCGTGATCGGCGGCGGGCTGGCGGGGCTGTCGGCGGGCGTCGCGCTGGCTGAAGCCGGCTGGCGAGTGCGCCTGTTTGAACAGAGACCGTTTTTGGGCGGCCGGGCAACGTCGTACGTGTTGCCCAACGGTGAGCATGTGGACAACTGCCAGCACGTAACGCTGGGCTGCTGCACGAACCTGGAAGATTTCTACCGGCGAGTTGGTTCGGTGGGGAAGATCAAATTCTTCGACCGGCTGTTGTTCCAAGATCCGCAGGGGCGGATCGGCGAGATGCAGGCAGGAATGTTGCCCGCGCCGTTTCACATGATGGGCTCGTTTGCGGGATTTGCGCCGCTGACACTGGCGGATAAGCGGAGCATTGCGATGGCGATGCTCGATATTCTGCGCGGCAAGGGGCATACGGCGGACCTGGATGAACCGGGCGGGATTTCGATGTTGGATTGGCTGAAGCGGCGGAAACAGACAAACGGTGCGATCGAGCGGTTCTGGCGCGTGGTGCTGGTGAGTGCCCTGGACGAAGAGCTGGACCGGACGGATGCACAATTTGGAGTGGACGTATTCTGGAAAGGGTTTTTGTCAAATCGCACGGGATACCGGATGGGAGTGCCGTCCGTGCCGCTCGCTGAGCTTTACGACGGCTGCAAGACGGAGATTGAGAAACGCGGCGGGGAAGTGAATTTGCGGATGCCGGTCCGGGCAATTCGCCTGGCGAACGGAGCTGTGACGGGAGTCGAGTTTGATGGCGGGCGGGTGGAGAGTGCCGAGACCTACGTGTTCGCGCTTCCTCATCCGGCGATGGCGGAATTGGCGAGCGAAGAGATGAAGCGGTTGGAGCCGCGGTTGGGTGAACTGGATAAAATCGGTGTGGCGCCGATTACCGGCGTGCACTTCTGGTTTGACCGAGAAGTGATGAAGGAGCCGTTCGTGACGCTGCTGGACACCACGACGCAGTGGATTTTCAACAAGACGGCGCTTTATGGCGGGGGGAACGGTGCGAGCGGAGAAAAAGGGCAATACCTGCAGTTGGTGATCAGCGCTTCGTATGATCTTTTGCAGAAGCCGCGGCAGGAAATTATTGATTTGTGCTTGAAGGAAGTGCATCAAGCGTTGCCAAGTGCAAGGGAAGCGAAATTGCTGAAGGCTACGGTCATTAAAGAGGCCGCGGCTACATTTTCGCCGCAACCCGGAGTGGACCGTTGGCGTCCCACACAAGAGACTCGAATTCGTGGAATGTTTCTGGCGGGGGATTGGACGGCTACAGGTTGGCCCGCGACGATGGAAGGCGCAGTGCGCAGCGGGTATCTGGCGGCGGAGGCGGTGCTGCGGAACGCAGGGACGCCGAGGAAATTTTTGAGGGCGGATCTGCCGGCAGATGGGTTTGTGGGTTGGTTCTGTTAGTGTTCCATGGGATTTGGGCTCGATTGTTTGAGGCGTAGCTGAAGTTGAAGTTGAGGTCCTTCGGCTATCCTTTTCGGATAGCCTCAGGATGACAAGATCGCTTAAGTATTCGTAAGTTTTCACAAGTTATCGAGATTGAAAGTACAGAGGCGCCGCTCGGAGAGGGTCAGTGGTTCGGTGCCGCGATCGATGGCGGCGTAGGCTACGTGATTCGCGGATTTGAACTGATCAAAGGCGGATTGGGAATCCCAGTAGTCGAGGGTGAAGTAGAAGCGAGGACGGGAAAGGTCCTCGAGGAGACGAGTGTCACGGTAATGCGGGTCGCTTTGGAAGAGCCGGACCCAGTCGCCCTGGGGGCCATAGGCGGATTGAAAGCTTTCTTCGCAACCGGGCTTGACTTCGTACTCCCAGAGGGCTACAAACATAGTTGTCCCATCTCCTGCTCTCGCTACCCGGCAATCCAGGAACACTTCATTGGGGAAGGCTGGCCTGCCAGGCGATTGTAGCAACCCGATTGGATATAAGACGCAAAGAGATCCTCTCTGTAGTTGTGTAGATACACGGTGAAGTTGCAGTCCGTTGAGACTGACGGACGGAGGCGTTTGTGGATCGCAAGTACGGCCACCGCGGCTATCGCGACGCGGAAAAACACGAGAAAAAAGAAAGACCAGATCGCAAGCCCCCGCAGGGCGGACCACGAGGAGCTACGGACCACCTGGGGCCGCGGACGCCGCGGATGGTTGGAACGGTGACGCGGGCGCGCTGCTCGAATTGCGGGGCGGTGCTGGTTTCAGGATTTGACGCGAACGGGAAATGCCCGAAGTGCGGGTTTGAGCTGCATTGCTGCAAACAGTGCCGGTTTTTCGATTCCGGGGCTCAATTCGAGTGTACGCAGCCGGTGACGGCGCGGGTAACTCCGAAAGACGCAAAGAACGATTGCACTTTTTACGAGTTCCGGATGACTGTGGAGAAAGATACGGCGCCGACGTCGTACATGCAGCCGGCGCAGGTTCCCGTGGAAGCGCCTTCGTCTGGGCGGCCACTGGATGCACGCCAGGCATTTGAAAACCTCTTCAAGAAGTAGTGCCTTTCGTTTTCTTTCCAGATGGTGAACCGAGCGGAAAAAGTGTCGGCGCGGCCGGCATCTCGCTGGCGATTTGCTCGAGTTGCGCGTAGTGCTGGCGCAGGTCGTCGGGCACTTTCAGTTTTGTTCCCTTCAAAATGCTGAGGAGTTGTAGGGCGTTGACGACGGCTTTGCCCTGGTAGTGGTTGTTGGTGACCACGTAAACGTCCCGGGTGTGTTTTTGAACTTCCTGTATGCGCGCGACCCAGGGATTCAGTTCGTCGAGAGAATAGAGATAGTTGTAGCGTTCGTAGGCGGGGAGTTTGGGATCGTCGCTGAACCAGGTGTCATAGCGGCGGCCGTGGAAGCGGACGTAGCCTGTGGACGAGGTGCTCTGCGCAGTTGGCGTGACGGAATTGCCGATGATGGGCTGATCGATATTGCAGAAGCCGGAGTTGTGATCGCGCAAGAAATCGAGTGTAGCTTGCGTTTGCCAGGAGGAGTGGCGGAGTTCGACGACGAGGGGATAGTCTGCAAATCGTTTGAGCAGGTCGGAGAGATGGGCGGAGGTTTGAGGAGATTTGTGAAAGGAGAAAGGGAATTGGAGGAGCACGGCGCCGAGCTTGCCTGCATCGTGGAGGACATCAAAACCTGCGCGTGTGGAGCGTTCGTCGTCGGCGGTGGCGGCAGGTTCGTGGGTGAAGCGCTGCCAGAGTTTGGCGGTGAAGAGGAACGCGGGGTTTGCTGCTACGCGCTCGATCCAGGCGGCAGCGTGGTCGGGTCGAATTGGGTGGTAGAAGGAAGTGTTGATCTCGATGGTGTCGAAAAATTGGGCGAGGAATGTTGCTTCGTGAAAGCTCTTTGAGCGGCGGGAGGGGTAGACGAACCCGGACCAATCGGGGTAGGACCAGCCGGCGGGGCCGATGCGCAAGCGACCTTGTGAAGCGGGTTGGGGACGAGAGGCTTTTTTCGTGGACATTGGGTGGCTACCGTTAGGCTAGAAAGCCGCGCGAGATCTGTCAATGTGCAGGCATGCTCGGGCGTTGCATGGGCGGTGGCGGCTTGTTATGCTGGCGTTGTTATGCGGTGCAGAATGCGGCTGCTTCGCGACCCTTCCGGATTCCTTTCCAAACCCTACAGGTGCAACCATGAACGTTTCGATCAGCTACAGGCATGTGGAAGCGCAACAACCGGTGGCCGTGGAGGTGATGCGGCGACTGGATAAACTGAATCGCCTGCTGAAAAGTTATCAGCCGGATATGGTTCAGTTGAAGGGAGTGTTTTCGAAAAATCAGCGGACGGAGGAGCAATCTTGCGCGCTGACGCTTTCGCTGCCGAATGGAACTTTGCACGCCACGGGGAACGGCAAGAATGTGCTGGCCGGATGCAAGAAGGCCTTCAGCGAAATTGAGACCCAAGTGAAGAAGCACCAGTCGCGCCTGCGGCGAGAACACGAGTGGAAACGGAAACGGCCGATGGAATGAGGCCCGGAGCAATTGGCTGCCGGTGAGCGCAGAGCGGGAAAAAGAGATTTCCTGTACAATTGAGGTTTGTGTCCGCAGGGGCGTAGCTCAGTGGTAGAGCAGCGGCCTTTTAAGCCGAAGGTCGTGGGTTCGATCCCCACCGCCCCTACCAACCATCTCATGTGTTCCGAATGACTTAGCGATTTCGCGAGGCGGCAAAAGGCGGCAATAACAAAGAGCCTCAAGGGTGGCACCCATGTCTTTGCCTTTGCCGCGAACACGGAACGCACTATTCGTGCACCAAGAATCCCGCGTTCATCGGATATTGTTTGGTGCATCCCTGCTCAGATGATCGACGATTTGAAAGAGCAGGCAGGCGTGCACGGCATTTGTGGTCTCGGGACTTGCCGTGACAGGGGGCATTAATTGCTTTTAGGACGACTTAGAAAAACGCGGAGACTGCCAAACGCCGCGCAAGTCATGCGAGACCACACGAATTGTGGGTTGGGTTGTGGGTTGAGAATTCTGCCTTTTTCTGACAATCGGTATTGAATCTAGGCTTCGCTCTGACGCTCCTGGCTGTTAGCCGGGGAGGCGCTCCGAGCCGACCCACAGTTGAGCCAGATCTCTGAGATTATGTTTGTATGTCCGCGTTACCAAGTATTCTTTCCCACCCGTTACACGGAGCCTGTACTCTCCCGTCGATAAAGGTTGGACTTTTTCCACTGCCGAAATATTTACGAGGACCGAGCGGTGGATGCGAATAAAACCGTAGGGCCTGAGCTTCTCCGCCATAGACGAGAGGGACTCGCGCACCAAATAGGGACTCGGTCGGTGTCGCAGCGAAACGTAATTACCTTCGGCTTGCACTGCCACGACCTCGGCTAAATCCAAGAATACGATGCTACCGTTTGCCTTGAACGCGATTCGTGGCGCCTGTCGCTTTACTTGAAGAACCATCTCAGGTGCAATGGCCTTCTGATCCTGAATCTCGCGGGCGCTCATGATGGAACCCTCGCATTGCTCTCTCGCTTCGGCTGCCTGCTCACGAAGCGAGACTGACGATTGCACTGCTCCTAATCGCAATCCTCGATTTATTCATGAAAAGTACCAGGGCCTTGGATCAGCCGACCCATAGGCTTACTTCTGCCCAGTGCTTACTGCTGACGGAAAGCTGGATTGTGCGCCGAAATAACACTCAATGGATTCCAACTTTCCGCCCTTGATTCGGAGATACTCCACGTTCCGGAACGACTTGCCGTTCTTGGTGTGGCAAAGATATTTCACAAAAGCATCGTCGGCGCCCGTGTTGATCCGTTCCAGATCAAAATGACTGATGAAATCAACCTGTGTGTCCCAGCATTGCGTCTTGAAAGTGCTCTTGCTGATGTGGTCGTCGCCAGCCGCGCTGCTAAAGGTGAAGTTGTCTGCGAGGAGAGCATTAAATGTGCCAAAGTCTTTCTTCTCCCACGCCGCGTACCACTTACGGATGATCTCCTCGTTCGTAGACTCAGGCCCTCCCGATGCACTGGCCGTTGCCAGTCCGGGTAGGGTCGCCGCACCGATCAGCGCACAGCCTCCCGTTGCGAGCAGATTCCTGCGCGGCATTGTGATCCTTGTCATTGTTCGTTCTCCTTTTTATGACGTGTTTTGAACGCTTAGCCCGATCGCGATATGGTCAGCCCCGCTTGTAGTTGTCCGGCCGAAGAGACCTCAGCCATCCGACGATACTTCTGATTCCCGCTTTCCACGCCTTCGCATCCTGAGCATTCTTGGCTAACGTGGCGTAGCCCTCGACCGTGGCGATCAGAAACCTGGCAGCCTCGTTTGGATTCAGGTCGCTGCGAACTGTTCCTTGGGACTTCCCCCTCCGCAAAAGCGTTGCAACACCTTCCTGCCAGTCAAGGAATATCCTTTCCAGTCGCTTGCGGAATTGCTCGTCCAGTGGAGACATCTCCTGTGACAAAAGTAGCAGCGGACAACCGGCCCGAACGTCTTGCTGACTATCTGCTATCCGCCGAACAACTCCGATCAAAATGTCGATGGCTTCCCCCTCGCCCCGCATAGGACGCAGCCACCTGTCGTGCGTAAGTTTTGCGACCTTCTCTTCGACCACGGCATAGCCTAAGGTTTCCTTGCTCTCGAAGTGGTAATAGAGCGCTCCCCTCGTGACGTTGGTGGCGGCGAGAATTGCATCGATGCTGGCACTCTGAAAGCCTGATCTGTGGATCTCTCGGAAGGCGGCTTGCAGCAACCGTTCCCGGGTGCGCTCGGGATCACGGGCTCTTCGCTTCTTCTCGTGGGCAGGTAACATACCAATCGTTAGGTATGTTACACCATTCTAAAGATCAAAGGTCAATCGAAAAGCCTGCCCATGGGTTGCTCCGTGTTCTCGGATTTTCGTATGAGAAGTTGGAGAAACAGTTACTTTGGTCGTTGTGGCTCGTCCCAAGCGGTTGTTGGTCCGTCACTCGTCTTCGAACTCTGCACTGTTGGGCCTGTTGTGTCACGTACTCGTCGTGAACGTGGAACACCACCTGCTTCCTCAGTTGTCACTCAGCAGGAATTTTGTGGAGCTGTGTGTCAACTCTGCTCGAACTGCTGGAGCGTCGGGCGATGCGTTATGTAGATCGACGAGTCACCTCGCCACGGCGACTTTCATGGGAGGAAAAGAACAGATATGCGCACACTAAGAGTGTTGAGGAAGTTGTGGATACCGTGGGTTGTGACGATTGTTCTGGGTTGCTTCAGCGATGCGGTCGCGCAAGTCAGGTACCACGTCGAAGATTTGGGTACTCTGGAGGATGGGTTTTTCGGCTGTACGATGGGCGTCAACAATCACGGGTGGACGGAGACTCAGTACGGGTTGTTAGAGGCCGGGAAGCTTCTAAAAGGGCGGGTGGCGATAAACTTCGACGGATTCACGTTCCCCCTCCCCACTCTCGGAGGACCGAATAATTGGGACAACCCCTTTGGCGGCGAGGTCAACGATCGAGGGGAGGCCGTAGGTTTTTCCGAAACGGACGCCCTGGACCCGAACGGCGAAGACGTTTGCGGCTTCGGCACACACCTAACGTGTAGTGCGTTCCTTTGGCGAAAGGGCCACATGAGCGCTCTACCGACGCTCGGCGGAAATAACGCGCAGGCCACCGCCATCAATAACCGCGGACAAATCACAGGGTTTGCGGAAAACGGTACCGTGGACTCCTCATGCTCCGCTAACGCAACTAATACTCGGATTCAACTGCCGGTGATATGGGAAGACGGCAAAGCCCGAGCTCTTCATACAGTGGGTACCGATCTAGACGGGGTAGCAAACGCCATCAACGATCAAGGCCAAGCCGTAGGCTCCTCGGGAAACTGCGCCGGAGGGCAGCACGCCGTACTGTGGGAAAAAAACGGCACTGCTCGTAACCTCGGTGCGGGCGCCGCCGCCTTCGGGATTAACAACCAGGGCCAAATTGTTGGGTTAGCCCCCAGCGTTGACGGCTCAACGTTCACTGCCGCTCTTTGGCAGAACGGCACAATCAAAAACCTCGGCACTCTGGGAGATCATGCCGCCATAGCCAGCGGCATTAACGACAAGGGCCAAGTGGTGGGAAGCACCCTGGACTCCAACTTCAACTTCGACGCCCACGCCTTCATCTATCAGGACGGCGTGATGACCGACCTTAGCAAGCTGTTTCCTGAGGAATCCAACCTCTTCCCCACCATGGCTAACCAGATCAACGAGCGCGGACAAATCGTGGGAATGGCGACGGTGCTCAGCGGGCCGCATGAGGGCGAGACCCACGCCTTTCTGGCAACCCCAGTAGAGGAGCGCGAAGGCAGGACGGTTGCAGACGCCGCACCTGCACACCCGCACTCCAATTTGCCCGCAAATGCTGGCAAAAAGCTCTTGCAGAAACTCGGGCGGGGCCGATTCGACCAATAAAGACACTTCGTTCCTCTGGGTGTGTGCCTGATCTCTGCTCCGTTTGAGATCTCCCGGACCCGACGGCATGCACGATCAGGAGCACGAACCCGTGAGGCGTGTTAAACGGCACGCCTCACGGGTACTTTTTCGATACGAAAAATTAATTTGAATTTTGCTCCCCAGCTAGGCGTTGCGTGATTGTTGGAGCGTCCCCGGTCTGATGATCGACGATTTGAAAGAGCAGGAAAGCGTGCACGGCGTCCGTTGTTTCCGGACTGGAGGTGACAAGCCGTATCCGCGCGCCGCGATCCGTTTCTGAAAATTCGTAGCGAATCTGTTCCTTGAGTCTAGTCATCGTCGCCGTGCCCGGAGGGCTGGTGTCGTGAATGAGCATCGGCGCATTGAAGTTACCTGCAGAAAACATTTTGACGATGTGTCCGAGGTGCGCGCGGACCTGCTCGATGCTGGCTTTGTCGTTCGGGTCTTTCGCCGTGACGGCGATTTCTCCTCCGTCCTTGAATAGCCGGAAGTGGTGCGTCGTGGCTTCGTGAGAGAAGCCCATCACATGCTCTCCACGCTTGACGATATCTTCCGAACGCTTGTCCTGGTCCGCTGGTGGATTCTGTTGAGCGTTCACCATACCTGGAAGGATGGCCAGCAAGAAGAGAAGCAGCATCGTGCGCATGATCTAAAGTCCTTTCTTCTTCGGGAGTGTTCGAGGACCGGAAACAACCCCGTCGTTTGATCTTGGTGGCACGTTTTCAAGCAACCGTGCGACTTCACCCGGTTTTGTCCGCCGTAACCGCTTGTCCCACTCCCCCGACAGTCGATTCATTTCAGCGCGCAAAGAAGTCAGATTTCTGATTTGCTGATCGAGGTTGTGGATTTTCGAACGCAGCAAGTCGCGGACGTGGCGACAGGGTGCACCGCCCTTGTCGCGCAAGGCTAGAATGGTTTTTAGCTCAGAGAGGGAGAAGCCAATCGTCAGAGCCCGTCGAATCAGTTCCACCCGTTGTGGAGATGTCGGAGGATACTCGCGGTAATTTCCTGCCGTGCGCTGGGGCAGAGGCAAGAGTCCAAGACGCTCATAGTGCCGTAGCGTGTCGGTGCTTACGCCCGTTTGACGCGCCAATTGTCCCGAACGCATGGGCTGTCCTCCGCGAGAAAGAGTCTAAACGCTGGAACCGATTCCAGGGTCAAGTCGAGTCTGATATTTATTTCGATGCAGCGACTTCCTGAACGGAAAGCGTGTCGCCCTTTAGAGTCCCCTTGACCGTGACTTTCTGACCAGCAAGCTTTGTGAGTTCCGCCTCGTGGCCTTCCAAGGTGTAGATCTTTTTCTCCGCGGCCAGTGCGTACTTCATGCCGTCTTTCACGCACATCTGGGTACACTGGGCTGGAGTCTTGTCTTTGGCCATGTGCGTTACGCCACATATAGAATCGGTGACGACTCCCGTGAGCGATTGTTGCTGCGCAAACGCAGCGAATGCGCCTGCGAACGCCAGCATGAGTACTACGCTCAGTTTTGTCTTCGTTTTCATTTCTGCTTCTCCTGTAATTTGGCATCTTCATCGAGCCGCCTGGCGTCCCACTTTCCCGGCCACCAAGTGGTCAATCTTTTGTCGAACTATCCACCTGCGGACGCAGAGTCCCGCGTCGCAAAGCGCGCTCCTTCATCAGCGCAAAAAAGACAGGCACCAAGATCAGCACGTGAATGGTGGAAGTGATCATGCCGCCGACGAGTGGGGCGGCAATCGGTTTCATCACATCGGAGCCGATGCCGCTCTCCCACAAGATAGGAACCAGACTCGCTAGCACCACGCAGACGGTCATGAGTTTCGGCCTGAGGCGATGCACGGCGCCTTCGATCACGGCCTCCTCGATATCTTCGTGCTTCAATTGTTTTCCGCTCGCGAGCCGGCGGTTCAACGCTTCATGGAGGTAGACGACCATGACCACTCCGGTCTCGACGGCGATGCCGAACAGCGCGATGTAGCCGACCCATACCGCCACGCTGAAGTTGTAGCCCAGCAGTTTTTGCAGGATAAGGCCGCCGGTGAGTGCATAGAGCGTCGGGAAGATAAGCACCGCCGATTCTGCGACGGAATGGAAGACCATGTAGAGGAGAACAAAGATGACGAAGAAGACGACGGGCAAGATCACTTGCAAACGCTCCTTGGCGCGCAATTCGAATTCATATTCGCCCGCCCATTTGTAGGTGTAACCCGCGGGCAGATGCAGCTTTTGCTTGAACATGTTATTTGCGGCTTTCACGAAGTCGCCGTAATTTCTGGAATTGAGATCAATGTAGACGTATCCGGTCAGAGCTCCGTCTTCATCACGGATCATGGAGGGCCCGCGTGAAAACGAAATGCGTGCCACTTCCTCGATGGGGATTTGCGCGCCGGAGGGGGTGCCGATCAGGACTCTCCGTAATTCGTCCACGTCGTCGCGAAAGTCCCGGCTGTAGCGGACGTTGACGGGGTAGCGCTCGCGCCCTTCAATGTTTTCCGTCACCATTTCGCCGCCGATTCCGGAAGTGACGGCCTGTTGCACGTCGGCAACGGTGAGCCCGTAGCGCGACGCTTCCTCACGATTGACTTCGACGTTGACGTAAAATCCTTGGGAGACACGCTCGGAAAAAACGGATCGAACTTGCGGAAGACCTGAAAGGGCCTGTTGGATCTGCCCGCCAACTTGCTGGATGCCTTCGAGAGTCGGCCCCTGTATTTTCATTCCGAGCGGAGTTTTGATTCCGGTCAATTCCATGTCCAAACGGTTTTCCACCGGCATGGTCCAGGTATTCGAGAGTCCTGGAAACTGGAGCTTGGCATCCATCTCCTGAATGAGCTTTTCGTAGCTCATCCCCGGCCGCCACTTCTCTCGCGGTTTGAGCATGATGGTGGTGTCGTACATGTCGAGCGGTGCGTTGTCCGTGGCGCTGTCGGATCTTCCAATGGTTCCAAATACCGTTTCGACTTCGGGAAACGTGCGAATGACGCGGTCTTGTTCTTGCAACAGTTGCGAAGCCTGCCCGATGGAAATTCCCGGCAAGGCGGTCGGCATGTACAACGCCGAGCCTTCAAACAGCGGCGGCATAAACTGGCTTCCGATCTTGAGGGCCAGAGGAAGGGTAACGACCAAAAAAATCAGATTGAGCAGCAACGTTGTCTTGCGAAATCGCAAACACAAGCGCAACACTGGCAGGTACAGTGCTTGGGTTACGAGCGAGATGGGGTTCCGCGATTCCGGTCGCAGCCGCCCGCGGATAAAGAGAACCATCAGCACGGGCACAAGCGTGATGGCAAGCAAGGACGAGAAGCCGACTGCCAACGTTTTCGTCCAGGCGAGTGGCCGAAACATCCTGCCTTCCTGTGCCTCCAGGAAGAAAACAGGGAGAAACGACACGACGATAATGAGGAGCGAGAAAAAGATCGCCGGGCCGACTTGCTTCCCGGAATCGAGCAAAATCTTCCGTCTTTCCGGCTCAGACACAGATCGTTCCGCTTGGTGCTCGGAGAGCTGCCGATACCCGTTCTCGACCATGACGATGGCCGCGTCCACGAGAACGCCGATGGCGAGTGCAAGCCCACCGAGCGACATGATGTTTGAGCTGACGTGGAGGTAGTACATCGGGATGAAGGCTGCGAGTACTGCGATCGGCAAGGTAAGAATCGGAATCAGCGCCGACCGGAAATGAAAGAGGAAGATAATGATTACGACGCTGACGATGATGGCTTCTTCCAAAAGGTCGCGCTGAAGAGTTTCGATGGAGGCGTGAATCAGTCCCGAGCGGTCGTAGCCGGAAATGACTTCGACCCCAGGGGGCAATGAGGGTTTTGTCTCAACCAGTTTTTTCTTAACGCCGTCGATGACGTTCAGAGCATTCATGCCGTCACGCATGACCACGATGCCCGCAACGGTTTCCCCTTCGCCCTGCCACTCGGCCACGCCTTCTCGAATGTCGGGGCCGAAGGTGACGGTGCCGAGATCGCGAATCTTGACGGCAGTTCCGTTCTTCGTGGCAACGGGCACGGTTTCGAGATCGTTCAGCGAGCGCAAGTAACCCAAACCGCGAATCATGTATTCCGCGCCACCCATTTCGAGGACCCGTCCTCCGACTTCGTTCGTGCTGCCACGGACTTTTTCGATGACGGTAGATAAGGGAATGCCATAGGCGCGCAGTTTGTTGGGATCGACATTGACCTGGTACTGCTTGACGAACCCGCCGATGGTCGCGACTTCGGCAACACCAGGAACAGTTTCGAGCTGGTAGCGCAGATACCAGTCCTGAATGCTGCGCAATTCGGCGAGACTGCGTTGATGGGTGCGATCTACGAGAACGTACTCGTATACCCAACCTGCGCCAGTCGCATCCGGGCCGATGACTGGATGGACGTTGGAGGGGAGTCCCCCTTGAATTTGCTGCATGTATTCGAGGACCCGCGAGCGCGCCCAGTAGAGATCGGTTCCATCTTCAAAAACCACGAACACGTAGGAATCGCCGAGCATCGTTTGCCCGCGCACGGCTTTGACATGCGGCGCGGCTAGAAGCTTCGTGACGATCGGATACGTTACTTGATCCTCGATGAGGCTGGGCGGCTGGCCCGCCCATCGCGTATGAATGATGACCTGGACGTCGGAAATATCCGGCAGCGCATCGAGCGGTATGCGGCGGAGCGACCAGAATCCCGCGAGGACGAGAAGCAGGGTTCCGGTGAAAACGAGGAAGCGATTCTTCGCGCACCAGTCAATCCATCGGGCGATCACGTTACATTCCTCCCGTGGCGTTGACGCTCAGTTGCTTGCTGGCAACGGTTTGACCATTCTTCTTTGCGACGACGGTGACTTGCCACGTGCCGCCGCTGTCGAGTTGAGCTGATCCTTCATAAAGACCATTCCCTTTGTCGCTCAAGGAGACCGGAGTGCGCATCGCAGCCATGCCCATGGCGGGCATCGCAGGCATGTAGAACGTGACGGAGACTTCCGCACCGGAAATCGGAGCGCCACCCGTTTCACTAAGCTTCACTCGAATGGTGTCAATGCCCTTGCGCGGAGGAGCAGGGTCGGTCGAGAGTTCGATGTTCGCCTGTGGCGCGTTCATCGCTCCAGCGGAACCTGCGCCGGGCGGAGGAGGGACGAAAGAGCCGAGTGCCGCCTGTAGCTGGCTTTCCGAGTCGATCAGAAAATTCGCGGACGTGACGATCTCTTCGCCTACTTTTAGTCCTTTCAAAACGATGAAGTCGTCTCCCGCTCGTGAGCCGAGTTGCACTTCGCGTGGTTCGATGTAACCGTCCTCTCGGCTGACGAAAACAATCTGCCGCGTTCCTGATTGCAAAACGCCGGTGGCTGGGATGACCAACTGCTTTCCCATAGCGATTTTCAACGTAACGTTGACGAACATTCCTGGAGTCAATTTCAAACCAGGGTTGGAAAATACAAGCCTCGCCCTCGCCGTGCGTGTTGTCATGTCCACTTGGGGATAAATGAAATTGACGCGGCCCTCGAAGGTGCGTCCCGGATAGGAATCGACCGTAAGTGAAGCGCGGTCGCCAACTTTGATTCTTCCCAAATCGTTCTGAAATACCTCGGCCAGAACCCACACCGTAGAAAGATCGGCGACGGAATAGAGCCGCGTCTCCGGCTGAACGGTGAGATTCGGAAGGGCGTTGCGCTCGGTGATGTAGCCAGAAACCGGAGAATCGACCTGGAGTTCCTGCTGGATTTCGCCCGTGGATTCGAGGCGCGCGATTTCGCGCTGTGGAACGCCCCATTGTTTCAGCCGTTCGCTTGCGGCGGACAGTAGCGACGCGGCTCCCTCGGTCACACCGGGGATTGTGCTTTGTGCTACGCGCTGCTGGTTTTGCTTTGCGACAAGATATTCGCGCTCGGTAACGACGAGGTCCGGGCTGTAGATGGTGAAGAGCGGGTGGCCTTTGCGAAGATATTGATACGTGGCGTCCGCGAAGACTTTCTGGATGTAGCCCGAGTACCGCACCTGCACGGTGGAAAGGCGTGTTTCATCAATCGCGACATTGCCAGTTACGTGGATTTCGTCTTCGACGATTCTGGTTTCCACACGCCCGGTCCTGACGCCGATGCTTTGCAGACGTTCCGGCGAAAGCTGAACGGGCACGAGCGCAGCTTCGTGCGACACCTTTGCGGCGCTCTCCGATCCATTCGGAGAACTCTGGGCCGATTCGGTCGAAGCCGGTTGCATCGCAGCCTCCGTGTGTCGAGGCTGCTTTCCGTGCCACCAGAATCCGCCGAGAACGGCGATGAGAGCGAGATTGCCCACCACGGCAAAGACAAACGCATTTCGATAATTCCGCATGTTCATTATCCCTTTCTAGCGAAGCGACAATCCCGTGATCTGTTCGAGCCGCGCAATCGCGGTCTCATATTCGGCGACGTTCTGCCAATACTCTTCGTCGAGGTGGAGTACGTCGAGGAACGCAGCCAGCAATGCTTGAAAATCCTGTTTGTTTGATTGGTACGTGGCCAAGGCTGCTTGGAATTCCGACTGCGATTGAGGCGAGAGTCCCTCGCGGTGAATCTTGAGAAGCTCAGAGGTTTGTTGCACGAGTACGTACTGCGCGCGCAATTCAGCCGCGACTTGCTGCGACTGCGCCTGGAGTTCGCTTCCCGCGCGAAGCTTCTCCGCTTCTGCTTGCGCGAGTTCGGGACGTTGTTTGCGGCTGCGATAGATCGGCACGCGGACCCCGACACTCAGCATGTAGTACGCCCGAAACTGCGTGGGATCGGTGCGCTGCCACATGTATTGCACGTTGAAGTCGGGATAGAAATCCTTGTGCGCCAGGTCCACTTGAAGGGACTGCTTTTCGATCATCTTCTTTGCGCTCGCGATTTCGGGATTCTGGACTTCGGCTGCAGCCAGAAGTTCGGCGTAGGTCTGGACGAGAGGCGTTTCGACGAGATCGGTGGGTTCGATGTCCGGCGAATCCTGCGAGCGATTGAGAAGCTGTTTGATTTGGGCTTCGAGCTTTCCGACTTCCAAATGGTGCATGGCAATTTCTCGAAGCAATTTCGTCTGTTGGAGTTGAGCTTGCAGCAAATCTTGCTGGGTGCCCATGCCTGAGCGGTAACGTGCGTCCGCGGCTTGCTGCACCTGCTTGAGTAGCTCACCGTCCTGTTCGAGGATCGCAAGCGTCTTCGATAGGTAGGCCAGTTGGAGATACGCAGCTTTGAGTTCCGCGAGCACACCGCGGCGCACGGACTCGACCTGCTGCTGCGAAACGTCCGCTTCGCGCTTCGCAATCTCACCTTTCAAGCGCAACTTGCCTGGATACGGAATGTCCTGCGAGACACCGAGACCAAGATAGGCAAAGTCGCTGTTGGTGTACCCGGCGAAAGGGCGAGGACTGCCGACGCTGACATGCTGCAAGTTGAATTGTGGGTCGGGGAGCGTCGAGACTTGTGTCGGAACCTGTTTTGCCGCTTCCCAGCCGTGTCGCGCTGCTTCGATTTGCGGATTGTTCTTCTCCGCTTCGGCGAGCAAGTCGGAAAGTGGAGTTGCCAATCGCGCGTGCGAGGATGTCGGCTCCTGGGCGAAAGTAGTTCCACCCAACGCAGCAAAAAGCAAAAGCAAAGAAACACTTCGACTAAGAACTGCGCGCGACAAACGCACAGCGAAATTCCTTCTCGCTATCAAAAACATCTTTTTCTCCTGAATGTGGACAACGAAACCGTGGATTGTCGGCGAGTCACCCGTGAAGGTTCAGCCGAAATCGACGGGTTAAAGGAACAGCAGAGACACAACAAGAGACAGGACGGTACGCTGCCGCACCGCGGAGTAGCGGATCAGATCAGGAGAGAAGAATGGAGAGTGTACAGCTCTGGAGGTGAATGCTGGGGCGCCTCGAAATCCAAACGAGAAACGTCCACATACGCCGTCGCCTGGGGCGATGCAAGAACATCGGTGACAGCCATCACCGGCGCATGGAGTGTCACATGAGCGACCGGCAACACGCTTGGCGATTGCGACGAAACCATGCCCTTGCAGCAATCGTGAGTTTGATTCGAGGGATCGCAAGGCATAGAACCGCAGCACTTCATACTCTGCGGGTCTTGTGTCATCGCAGACATACAATCCGCGAATTGCAAGCCCAACAAGGCTACCAACGCCACGACGATGACTAGCTTTCTGCTCATTGCCCTATTTCGACTCTAAGACGATTAGACGCCTGAGTCAACCAAAGGATACACGTTGATGCCGGACCAGATCTGAACTGACGGCCGGTTGGTTATGAGCCGGATAAAATACTAGCCCGTCTTTGTTTCTCAACGACTTACGTACATGTTGTTCGACCTATTTCACGGGTGTTCTTCGGTAGTTTGTTCCCAATTTGTTCTCGATTTGTTCCCAGTTTTTGGGGTGAACCCCTTAAGTGTCACAAAAACTTTGGGCACATTTGCCGGTCATCCATCCAGAGTCCATGTCAAGCGCGGAGATCACTCCTACGAGCCGACTTTCAGTTTCTAATTTCTTTCATTCCGGGCCGACTGCGGCTCGCTCGGGTGGTCAGGCATACAACCCTTGGGGTGGCTTCCATAGGGACGAGAGTGTCGAAGGACCGCTTGTTGCCAAGGATATCGGTCATCCAGAAGATTCCCCACTACGTCTCCTCATGGTACTTTCGGTCTCTCTGTACGAAGGCCGGACGCGTACCCTCCAGCACAGTGATGCTTAGCGTGTTTGTTTTCGGATTCTCCAACGAACCGCTCGTATAGGTCACCTTGTTCTTGTGTTGCTTGTCGATATGGGAGTGAATGATTTGGTCGGCGTCGCACACCACCGCGAGATTTGGGTTATGCGTAACGATGATCACCTGACGGCGCTGGCGCGCTTCCCGCAAGCAGGCCACGAGCATGTCGTAGACCGTCTGGTTATCTAAATTGTCTTCCGGCTGGTCAATAATAAGCGGCACGTCGCGACGGTCGATGAGCAGATAGAAGATCAAAAGCAACGTGCCGCGCTCACCGGGTGAGAGTTCTTCGATGCTCTTGCCGGACCACTTCAACTGGTACTTCGGGCTCAGATACTTCAAACCAAAAACGCTGTCGAGTAATTCCAGTGGGGTCGCCCCCGACTTTAACTGCTCACTGAGCTCCAAAGCAGGCGCCGGAGACTGTCGATGGTCTGCGCGGAAACGTCCGAGCAACGTCTCTGCGAACCCCAACGCGCCTGCGGCAGTCTGGAAGTCTGCAGTGTCTACAATCACTTTCAGGGCACGCTTGCCCTCCTCAACGCCGGCGAAGCTACCACGCCGTCCTTGATTCACCTTGCTCAGGATGGTGTCGTCCAAATTGACTGGGACGATGCTGGCGTCAAACTCCAAGTGAAGCTTCTGGTTGGCGACCGGATTCAGCAATATAAACTCCTGGACTGGGTGGTAGAGCTGCCGGTAGGTCAGTACGATTTCCTGAACCTGTGCGAAGATCTCCTTCACCTTTCCGGCACGGGCCTCTTCCGCCTGTTTCAGCTGCTCGGGCAAGCTCTCCAAGTCTTTGATTTGCCGCTCGATATAAGACAGGCTGTCACGCTTCTCCGTCGTGCCAATCAAAGCTTCGCGCCGCTCAGTCCATGTCCGGAGAGCTTCGATATACTTCTGGTGCGCGCTGTTTGGAGCATCCAGCTCTGCCGTCAACCGTTCGATCTCCCCTTTGAGCTCCTCCAAACTTGCACTAGAAGTTTTGATGACTTCGGCCTGCTGCTGAGAATCGTCCTTCGCTGCCGTGTCCGCATCTCTCACCAGCTTATCGGTCACGGTGATGTTGACGAGGGACTTTGGATTAAGGCTTAGGACATCGCAGTCTGCCTTGAGATTCGCCAGCAGGGTCTTGTGCGCCGCCTCGAAGTTGCGAAGCTGCTGCAGAATGCGGGCGGCACTGGCGCTCTTCGTCGCATCCGTCCGTTGCGCTGCTTTTGCCGCGCGCACCGCTTCGTTAAGCCCGTCCCGTTTCTGATTCACGGTCGCGATCTCTTCGCTGACCTTATTTAAGATTTCCTGCTGCGCCGGGTCCGTATCTGGTTTCGTAACCTCTTCCGGCTGTATCTTCTCGTGGGCCTCAAGCTCGCGATCCTTGCTCTCCTTCAGACCGAGCAGCATCTGCCGATTCGTGTTCGAGCTGCGTTGTTCCAGTTCTAGGATGGATCGGTTCAGGTCCGTGAGCTCGCCCCGCAAAGCCTCCAACCGCTGCTGCAACGGCTCCGTCTGAAACGCGAGCAGCGCATCCAGAGATTCCGTTCCGAGCTTCTTGTCCTCTGAAACGTGCGAGAAGATTACGGATTTCAGCTCTTTGTCGAAGGCGCCGCCCGGCTGGTTGTTCACCTCGTTGCAGATGAGCTCCAGGTAGCTCTGCGGAATGTAGCACACGGCCGCAGGAGCATTCTCATCCGTTGATTCATCTAAAGAAAGTGTGGACGTGTGTTGGCTGCGCCATGTCAGCGTTGCCTGAAACTCTTTCGCCTTGTTGTTGCGCGGTTGCCGAAACTTTTTCTCATTCAGGAACGAGAACGCATCGGCGGAAGTGCAATTGCCTAACAGGCCGATGGCCTCCGCAAGAGCCGTCTTGCCGCTGCCCTTGTTGCCGATGATCGCAACCAAACCCGGATTCAGTTTGACGATGCCCGAAAACCAGTCCTCGTCGAACTTCGACTCGGTCTTCTTCACGAACTGAATCTCCGACACGTACTTCGTCGGATTGCCATCGATCCGGACCATCTCCACTGGGGTCTCGCCTAGAAAGGCACGCTGCGGGTCACTGATAAGCTGCTGGAACGTCCGAAAGCTGGGATCGCCCTTGATCCAGCACGTCGCCTTGACTTCGTAGTGGGTGATGTCGTGGTTGTCCGAACCCATAATTAGCGGCAAGACCTTACCGATGGCGGGGAAGACGACCTCTTCGTAACCCTTGCGGTCTGCCAGCTTGCCAACCTCATAGATGTCGACACACTCGCGAGCCAAGTCCGTCTTCAATGCCATCTTGAAGACTGCGTTGTTGCTGATATTCTCGATAGAATTGCTCTTGCCGCCGGCGTGGGTCGTGACGATCCCGCCGAGGTTGCGGATCAGCTCTGCGGCCTCCTTGAAGTCGACATAGATTGCCTCGTGCGTTTTCTTTTTGACGTCCTCGGAAGTAATCTCCAGCTTCCCGCTCAGCTTCGTCCAAAGTTCGTCCAGACTAGCATCTTCCGGGAAGATACCAATCAGGTGCACCTTCTCCTTGCCCCCGAGCTCGGTCCGGAACTCAATCCCGGGAAACACGGTAAGATCATTGCCCGCGAGCTTCTGCAACGCGCGAACACGCGGAACATCAATCACATGGTGGTCGGTAATCGCGACGGCGCTGACGCCTGCTTTCTTGAGCCCCTCAACAATCTGCTCATTCGTAACGGACCCATTCTTATAATCGAAGGACGTAGGCGTGTGGAAGTGCAAATCCCACCGCCCCCAAAGCGAACCACGATCATGAAACGGCACGACGACCTCCCGCTGGGCAAAGCTTCTGCTCCAAAACCGACATCTTTGGTAAGAGAAGTCTCAAGTATAGATACTCCACGATTAGGGCTACTTTCTACTTCCAGCCTAAGTGCACAGATGATACTTGCCCTCATGCGCACAGGCCTGTATCCCATTGAGGAGTATGACGGTGGCACCAATAAAATGAAGGAGAAACGGGCTTGTATTGACTGGTTTGGCCACCTCCAGGTGGTCGGCAATCCGGAAGTAATTGCAGAGCGTTGACCCGGGGCTTCCAATGCCCAAGGTAAGAGCAGCACTGCTCAGTGGTTGGTTCGTCAAGCATTTTCCTATGTCATGCGTCACGGTTTTGCAGGGGTTCCCAAGTTGTCCCCAATCTGTGGCACGGATTGCTGCCCTGCCCGCCGGGTCTTTTTTCAGGGCGGTTCATGGTGTAGTGTGATCAGTCAAGCTTAGAAGCGTTCCACGGGATCGTGATCTTAGATGTTTTGCAGGGCCGACTGGGACGTCGACGGCCTATTGGAGAAAGCGACAGGGCCTATGTATACGTGGATACCGCTTGGATCGAGCGCCGACCTAGCACAACTGAAAACACACCTTTCACCCGAGTACGGCGCGGACCGCGTTGTGGAGAAACTTACCAATGGGATTTCGAGCGCGGTCAAAGCAATACTAATTGAGCGAAACTACATCGACAAAGACTACCGCAGCACCTATTACAACTTCTATGCGAAAAAGGGCCAGCACTATCGTGCTGACTGCGTGCGTCTCCACTTTTTCGATCAAACAGTGACGTTCGACGAAAAACTATTCAAACTGCGGTGTGCAGACAACCGACTCGGCGACCACTATTTTGGATATATGGTTTTGCGCCCAACAGGTCTGGCGACCATCGGACGCAGCGTTGTGTCGCCTGATGTCCGAAGTGGAGCAAGCGGTTTCATCATCACTGCACCTCACAAAGTGCATCTGCTCGGCTACGAGCTGACTGTGGAAGGGTTTCCTTCGATGGACCAACACGTCGACATTTCTGTTTGCTCGCATGCGGCGTGTTGGTCAATTCTCCGGCATTACAGCGAGAGTTACAGTGTCTATCGAGAATTCCTTACGCACGACATCACAATGATGACCCAGGAATTCAATCCCGGCGGGCTTGTCCCGTCAAAAGGACTGCAGGTATCTCATGCGGAGCGCGTCTTCCAGGAGGCTGGTACATTCCCGGTTCACGTAGCAAGGGGAAAGGGAGGCACGACCGATCTCTCCTTCTACCGCCAACTCGATGCCTACGTGGAATCTGGGTTTCCGCTTTTTGCCGCAATGCATAATCGAGGCCATGCAATGGCCATTGTCGGACATGCATGGCAGGCGCCGGTCAGCACAGCAACTCATGGACTGCGTTACGCATGGGACGAAGTGAAATCACTGGTTGTTGTTGACGACAATCACCTCCCGTATCTTTCAATTCCGCGCACTGGTGGGCCACCTTACTCGGGGGAAGACATTGATGCCTTCATTGTTGCTCTGCCTGAGAAGGTTTTTTATCCAGCAGACGCGGTTGACCGCTTGGCCTCCACGCTGTTCTTGCTCGGGGGCTTGATCGGACTGCCGCCAAAAGATGAGACCGTTATTCGCTATTTCATTACCACGTGCTCTCAACTTCGGAGTTTCGTACGCGACAAAGAGTCCGAATTTGACCCGAAGCTTCTCGAAATGATTATGGCGCTCCCGTTCGCCCAGTATGTATGGATCGTGGAGCTTGCAACACAGGCTCAATGGGCAGTTCGCCAAGTCGCTGCGCGAGCTGTAATTGACGCAACCGCCAGCCTCCTCGAGCCTATGCCTTTTTGGCTATTTCATAGCCGTACGCGCGCTCTTGTATTTGACCGCAAGACAGTCACTGTTGATCTGCAAAATGGTATTGGGGAATTGCCTCTTGCGGATATGGGGCACACGGCATTCACACGCATGGACCAAAACTTGCGACCCACTCAATCGAAGTAATCTAGGGGTGTCGCAATACGAGTTGTGCATCGCTTTTGGAAAAAAGACGGAGCGACGAAATGGAAAAGAAAGAAAATAGTGTTCTCGAGCTAGTTGAAGGGGTTACTCCAGTCGACCCGAATGCGCTTGCAGATTTTGTCCGCGAGATGAGAGAGGAAGTCATACCTGAAATTGTCAGGGTCGTAGAGGAGCGTCGCATGCTCGCTGCTGAGAGTCGGCACTGGCAACTGAAATGTTGACAATGCAAGCTCTGCCGAGAGCAATCGGTGGCTAGTTACTCCTCCACCTTGCGCAGCCGTTCATAGGCTGCCTTCACAATCGCTTCCACTGTCTCCGCTGATTGTGCATCTAAATTTGGATCCGAACGTAGAAGTGTCGAGATTTGGGCCATGGCTTCGGGCTGCGTCGCCTTGTAAGGCGCATGTACAAAGTCAGAGGGATTGAGTCCAGCCCAAGCAGAAAGCGCGGCTAGACTAGCTGCGTCTGGTCTTCGCCCCTGAGCCATGCGCGCCAGTGTCGAAGCGCTTACACCAGTTTCTGCTGCCACTTGTTTCCAATTCTTCGACCTTGCAGTGACAGTGCTGTCCAAGGCTCGATAAAAGGCATCCCCATCAAACCCTTTGTCTTCAGTCGGCACGATTTCTCCTGATTGCTAAAAAGCAATTGACTTCCTATTTAGGGCAGTGTACTCTAGCCCCGTGGTTGCATGTTAGCAATTACATGCCTAGTTCGCAAGGAGAAACACGATGGAATTCGAAGAGGTCAAGACACAAAACTCCCAGGACGTTGGGGCTGAAAAGCATGAACATACCGTCATCGTCACCGTAAATGAACAGCCGGTGAAGCTTCAGGGCAATACTGCGACGGGTGCAGAAATTAAGGCGGCAGCAATTACACAGGGGGTACACATCCAACAGAACTTCGTGTTACAGGAGGAACTTCCCAACGGAACCAGCCGCATAGTAGGGGACCACGACAAGGTGCACTTGCGCGAGCATCTGCGCTTCACTGCCATCGCGCCCGACGACAATTCGTAGTCGGAATCCCTATGAAAGTAGAAGTCTCAACAGGCATCGAGGAATTGAAGAGGCAATTCGATACTTCGTCTTTCACGGTGCGCGAAGACGGACAGGGTGGGGCCTACGTGCTCATTGAGCCCGTACCACTGGGCCCGAAATATCGTCCTGCCGCCACGTGGGTGGGATTTCAGATTCCAGCGCAGTATCCGTACGCCGACATATACCCTGTGTTCATCGGAGGGGACGTTGCTCGAGTCGATGGCGTTCCTCTGGTGGCGCCAGTAACCCCTGGCCACAACTTTGAAGGGAGAGCGGCCATTCAGGTATCGAGAAGGAGTGCAGCGGCACTAGGCGGTTTGCAAAAAGTCACGGCAAAGATTCTAAAGATACTGGATTTTCTGGAGAAATTGTCATGATGAACAAATGCCGTCTGCGAATTACGCGCGACGACTTTGACGTGGTGATTGGGCATCTTTTTCCGGGTGATGGGGACGAGCATGGTGCAGTTCTGCTCGCAGGAATTTCACATGCTGGAGGGCAGCTTACGTTGCATGTTCGTGAAGTTCACGTAGCTAACGAAGGCGTCGATTATGTAGAGGGAAAGATTGGGTACCGCGCACTTGCGCCGAAATTCATCCATCGGATTATTACGCGTTCTCGCGACGAGAAACTTGCCTACTTGGCTGCTCACAATCATGCGAGTGACCGGGAGGTAGGGTTCAGTCGAATCGATCTTGACTCGCATGAGCGCGGGTATCCGGCCTTGCTGCAGATTGCTAGGGGTATGCCAGTTGGCGCCCTGGTGTTCGGCCGCAGGTCTGTTCAGGCAGATGTCTGGCTTCCCGACGGTACACGCTTAGACCTTGATGATGCAGTTGTGGTAGGCAACACAGTCCAGCGGCTCACACCTTCACCCAAACGAAGGCCTATCGATACCTCAAACTCCTACGACCGGCAGATAAGAATGTTCGGGAAGGCGGGTCAAGCAGTGCTTGCGAACTGTCGCGTCGGGATCATCGGTCTTGGCGGAATTGGCAGTTTGGTCGCCGAGTACCTTGCAAGGCTCGGGGTGGGAGGATTCTGTCTGGTGGACGATGATCGGGTGGAGGAGTCGAATCTGTCTAGGATTGTCGGAGCAGGCCCCACGGACGCCATAAGTCGGTTCACTAAGGTAGCGGTCGCCCAACGTGTCATTCTTCAGGGCAATGAGCAGGCGGATATCCAACAAATCGTAGACGACGTTGCCAAAGAGTCTGTCGCGAAAGCGCTCACTTCTTGTGACTATTTATTCCTCGCCGCTGATTCCATGCGAGCGCGATTGGTGTTTAACGCGCTTGTTCACCAATACCTTATCCCCGGAGTGCAGCTTGGATCGAAGATTCGTCCTGACTCCAAAGGGGCATTAGTCGAGGTAATGAGCGCCAATCGCCCTGTCCGTCCTGGGCATGGCTGTTTGTGGTGCAATCAACTCATTGATTCAAACCAACTCGCGAAAGAAGCAAAAACCGACGAAGAGCGGAGAGCCCAAGAGTATGGCGTCGAAGAACCGAATCCGAGCGTCATTAGCCTCAATGCAATCTCGGCCGCTCATTCGGTAAATGACTTTCTACTTAACTATCTGGATCTACGTTCCGAACCTGGCAAACTCTACTACGAACACTTCCATTTCTTGAAGGGCACGCGGACTCTCGTCGAACCCCGGAAGGATCAAGATTGCTCCGAGTGTTCTCGTGGCGGTGAGCGGTTTGGGCGCGGTGACTCCGTCGCGTTGCCTTGCATGGAAGGCTAGGAACGATGGAAAACATCGCCGTGAAGAATAAGGCGCGGACATGCCGATTAAAAGCCGCCCTCACTATAAAACTATCGCGAGAGAATAAAACATGAACGCCGCAACAACATCTCGGAGAGCAACTATGTGGTACGACGATCTTCCAAAGGATAGATCGTGGAGCGCCCTTTGGAGCAGCTATGCGATCTGCGGAGGTTGTCATGGCATTCGCCCTGTGAAGAATGCATGTCCTGTCTGTGGTGAGTTTCCACCAAGCTCAGAGCCACAGTTGATGCGCCTCGTGGACGGGAAGGAAATAATGGTGTCGAGTTGTTGTTTCATGGGCGCGGAAGGACGGTACGAAGACTGGGTTTACTTACAGATGATTGAGCGCGAGTGGAAACGCCCGGCGCTCGAAGCTGATCGTCTTCCTGGCTTTTCCTCGGGCGATGGTCCGTCCCTCAGAGCTTCGATCGTGATCCTCTTCTGGAGCTACTTCGAAACTCGGATCGAACGACTGCTTCGCGCAGGGCTATCTGAGGTCCCAGGGCGCCTTCTGGATGACCTGCTGCGCCGCTACTCGTCAATTGGTGCCCGAATGAACGACTTCTATCGCATTGCATTTAGCTCGACATACAAGGAGGATCTCGAAGCAGTTGGCTATGGCCAGGTATGGCCGCATTTGTCAAGAGTCCAAGAACGACGGAACCTCTTCGCCCACGGTCAACCGCAGGCAATTGACGATGCTTTGGTCCAAGGTGCTATTGAAATGTTGCAAGTAGAACATGAAGCGTGGATCGCAGTGTTTAACAAGCGTGCAGCCCGAAGGCCCTAGCGTGCGAACACTCTGCAACTGTCACAGAGCCTTTTTAAGGATCCGCGAGTGAATCATGATCGACAAGCTGGAGATTAATGCCAAGGCCGAAGAGCTTGGCGTTCACGTCGCGAACGTCCAGCGGGACTATGTCTTTGGCTGGTTGCTATCAAGCATCTATCGATCCGAAAATCCGCTGCGGACACAGCTGATTCTGAAGGGCGGCAACTGTCTTCGCAAGGCATACTTCGAGCACACAAGATTCTCGAACGATCTGGATTTCTCTACGCAGACTGCACTTGATGTTGATTTGTTTCTTCAGGGTCTTAAGCAGGCTTGCGCGGCAGCCAAGGAGAGGAGCGGTGTCGAATTTCTCATAGACGACAGCCGCGTTTTGGAAAAGAATCTGGCTGACAGTGAATCGCACATTTATGAGGCACGACTTTATTTCAAGAGCTTCTATGGCGAGGAGGACGCAAGAATCCGGGTTGATCTCGATGTAAAGGAATATGACCGGATTTTCCTGCCGATTCAAACGAGACGATTGATCCACTCTTACTCTGATGCGCCACTATGCCAAGGCGACATCCGTTGCTTGAAGCTTGAAGAACTGCTTGCATCGAAGTTGAAGGCGCTGTTACAACGGCGACATTCCCCGGACCTATACGATTTTGTCCATGCGGTGTTTTTCCAGAAAACGCTCAACATATCGCGTCGCGAGGTCCTTTCGACTTTTCTGAAACAAACGATCTATGAGCCGGAACCGATAATTGCACGAAACTTGTTGCTTGAGCTCCCCTTCCAAGCGATACGGGGTTTCTGGAACGAATACCTTTCATGCCCGAGATTATCTTTGTTCAGTTTCGACGACGCGGAGGGTTGGTTCAAAACGGTCATCGGCGAGCTATTTTCGCTTGTCGAGCCACGGCTTGCTTATTCCGGGGTTGCTGGCAGATCGTCCCTGAATTATTTCCCGTCAGCATTCAGAGCCGAAATCATGGAAGCGGCTCGCCTCCGGCGGCTTTAGCGATTTGTTTATGACGGACTGCAGCGCACAGTTGAACCGTACGCACTTGCGTATAAGCGGCGGCGTGATGGTGTTGCCCGAGAGTATTTCTACGCTTGGGACCTGAAGGGAGGCCGAAGCGGGCAGGTGGGTATCAAGTCTTATACGGCGGACAAGGTTCACTCAATGAGAATTGGCGAAGAGACATTTGAGCCTCGTTTTCCTATCGAATTGACAAAATCGGAGGGGTACTTCGGCAAGCCATACTTTTCCGGATCCAGCGTAGGGTCCTTCCGTTCGCGACACGCGCCTAGGAGTTCAAGGTCCTCTATAGAATACACAGTAGAGTGTCCTTACTGCAATAAACGCTTCCCGCGCTCTAAGTACGACACCAAGCTCAATGAACATAAAGACCAGTACGGAAATCGCTGCTACGGCAGAGTGGGATACTTGGTGTGAGAACTAATTTTGCCTCGCCCGAAGGTAGCCTCTTTGCCGGTTAACTTTCTGGCGTTTTGAGTCCCAAGTCCAATAGTTGTGCACCCGTCACTGCGAGAGTCTTGGTTTGCATTCGCGATTTGGCACTATCTATGCCCGATAGTCCCGCTCTATCCAGAGGTTTGATGAGCGCACCAACGTCTGGGGTGTGGTGCGCCAGGATTAATGAAGGTTGCGGACACAAATGTCCCCGCCAAGCTGCAGGCTAGCTAATCGGTCAACCTTAATCACAGCTGATCTTGCACCGTGGCCTGAGAAGAGACAATCTAGCGATCATGATTGGTCTTCACGGGCTCTCGCAGGTCTTGCTGTGCTATTCCTGCACTGTTAGGTTTCGCTGTCGGGGTTTTAGGTTGAACGTGACAGATCACGACAAAGTACAAACTGTTGGTCCGGCAAAGGCCGTCCGCGATAGATTTTCATTGAGTGTCTGAATCATGAAGACTTTCATTTCCTACAGTACCGTGCAAGACCAGATCATTGCCCTCCGCTTGCAGACTCTTGCTGCGGTGTCCGGAATGACGGTTTACGTGCCCCCCGCTACGACGCGACAGGTGTGGACAGGTGTACTAGTGCCTGAAGTCCATGAGCAACTCAGGCAATCTGACGTGGTCTTGGCAGTCATCACGCAGAATCCTACGCCGAGCGCCGTAAGCGAGATGAATACCGCGGTAACCTGGGGAAAGCTGCTCATTCCGATTGTAGGTCCCCGAGTCCCACCCCAGTATTACGCCGCTTTTCAACCGCACTTCGTTGTGAACCCAACAGACCCGTCGGAGACTGAAAGACAGATAGTGCAGTTTCTTGCTGGAAAGCAGCAAACCGAAGCAGTCAAGGTCGGCCTATTGCTTGGGACTGTTGCCGTGGCTTTGTTGCTGCTACTCGCCTCGGAGTCCAAGTAGGCGTTGAACCTGTGCCCAATCTCACCGCCACGATAGATACTTCTGTGCTTGTCAGTCTGCAAAGCGCAGATCTTCTTGGAGCAGTCTCTGTTCTCTTTAATCGTCTCCTCGTGCCGGCAAAGGTCCGCGAGGAATTAAAAAAAGGCGGCGAGAGAAACCGAGATGCTCTCAAGGCAATCGAGGACTTTGCGATATTTGAACATTGCAATGACTACGACCTTGCGTCGGTCCAACTCCTATTGCAGACACGTACCCACCTCAAGAGGGGAAAGGATGAAGGCGAAGCAGAAGCAGTCATACAAGCCGCAGAGCGCCCAACCAAAATGGTACTGACCGATGACCCCTTGGGGCGGGCGTGGGCACAAAGATACACGCGAGACTGTCACGGTACGATTTGGATTTGCTATCAGTTGAGGCACACGGGTTTTCTCACAGAGTTGCGGCCATACTACATACGAATGCTCCAACGTGGAAGGCGCCAACCCCTACTGGGAATGAACAAGTATCTTCAAGAACTAGGCGAGCCCCTAATCTCGCAGGAACAATATCGCAGCTATGCGGTAAGGCATGACAAACCGCGACGGATGCTGTAAGTTTCGCGATCGCTGGGCCTTTCTTCGCTTTAGATCGCCTCGCAAGCAAAGTGTCTCAAAGCCTCGCTTCATCCGCCCTTTCATTTGGCGGAGGGTTTGCGTTTCTTCTTAGTCTTGGTCCATCGCGCTCGCGCTGCTTTCCTGGCAAGCTCTTTCCGTTCCTCCGGCGTAAGCGCCGCCATGCGCTTCTTTCCACCCCTCCCCCCGGCTGCCTTCCCACCTTTTCTGCCCATCTCACGCATGACTTCGGAAATAAGGTCGCGTCTCATAGCTTCATCTTATGAAGAAAAGGCCATTGCTCGCCACTCTTGGCTATTGACACGTACGTTTTGCTCTGCCAAACTACATGCCACTTGCGCTAGTGGCATGTAGTCATGCTCCAACGCGCCTTTTTGGATTGAGTCATAACGGGACGCGCCGGTGTTAGAGCACCAAACGCGCCCCTGACCAAAGTCGCCTGGATTAGAGGCAACAATGGCTGTCACAAAAGGTAATGGGTTCCCCGTTTGGGCGCAACCCGTCCATCTTTGTTTCGCTTCCATCCCACGATCTGTACCTCTGCGTGTCGCTCATCCTCCCCCGTACTTCTCTCCAACTGAATTCGTTTGTCCCAAGGCGTCGGCTCTCGACTGCACCGAGGACGTGTGCCTCGGCGCCCCAATCAAACTTCCGAACTCGCGGCCACCTCGCTGCTGAAAGGACGTTCAGTCATGGAAAAGGCACATTTGTATGAAGCACTGTTTTTAGTGAACCACGGCATTGACGAAGCGGTTCGGGGAGTTCAGCGCTTGAAGAAATCTCCCAAACTCTTCATGGAGACTTACCACAAGTCCATGGCCGGCCTCGAACGCCGTCGTTCCATCATCAACCTGCAATTCATGCTCGAAATGCGCAAGCTGGAAGAAGACGATGAGTCCCGCTTCGAGGAAGAATTCAACGTCTGGCTCTCCGACGAACCGCTGACCAACGAAGAAATCTGTCGCTTGATGCGCGGCGTCGAACGCGAGCGCAAACTGGAAGGAAAACCGCCCTTGGTGCAATTTCTCGCCCGAAGCAAGCGCCTGAAGAAAATTCCGAAAAAAAACCAAGGCCACGCCAGCCGCAAAGTAAATGGTTCGCCGACATCCGATTCGGGCGTCAAGAGCACAGAACCGGGGGGGGGCGCATGCCTAAGAAGAGAAAGCCTAAGGTCGCGTCTACTGGGGACACGCCCCTAACTCCCATTACGGCGAAGGAGCGGAGGAATCTCGACGAGCGAATTAAGAAGAAATACGATCGCTTTCGACGTAGATACCCCGAGATTCATGGCAAGGTCGTGGACTTTATCACCCATTCTATCGAGGACGGGACTCTGTACTTCACCGTGCGTTTCAAGGACAAAACGGACTTCTCAGTCCGCTACGCGTGCGACATGTTCGTTGTTGGCGCCGACTTTTGCGACTTCAAGACCGGTAATTTCGAGATGATTCGGGAATACAAGAAGCCGATTCCGAGATAGAGGCAGTAAGGAGCCTGTCGCGGAATTGGGTAAGAGCTGCTCTTTGGAGACGGCGGACCGCTGCCTATCAGCAGTGCTGCCCTACCAAGCCAGAATAACGCTAGACGACACATAAAGTAATCTATGCTTGACATATGGAGTGCCATGGCGTACTTTATAGGGTGTCTTCGGGGAGGCCACCTTGCCCCAGCAACCCTTCAGAGATGAGCTAGCCGACCGCCGTAGAACCACGCTCTTACTCTTCTATCTCGCGGCGCTCTTCTCCGTCATTGCCGTCAGTCTTGCTGCCAGAATTCCGTCTCTCCGCACGTCCCTATTCGTTCTGGCTGTCGCGGGAGCTGGGGCGGCCATCCTATTCCTTCTACGTTTTCTACAGGCGAACGATGAGCACGAAAGGCAGATCAACTACCGCGCCCTGACGTTTGCTTTTGTCGGAACTTTGGCGTTCTGTTTGTCTGTTGGCTTCCTCCAGAGCTTCGGCTTTCGTTCTGTCTCCTGGCTCGGCATTCCCCCGCTAATGATCATTTTGTGGAGCATTGGATTGATTTTGTATTCGTGGCGGTATCGATGAAGACCCGGCTACGTGTATTGCGAGCGGAAAAGGAATGGTCGCAAGCCGAACTTGCTGCTCATGTGGGAGTCGCTCGCGGCACCATCAATGCCATTGAAACCGGCAAGTACGACCCAAGTCTTCCGCTCGCTTTCAAGATCGCACGCGCCTTTGGCAAGAGCGTGGAAGAGGTTTTTCTTTATCAGGAGAACGAACAACCAGCAACGACGAATCCCGCCGTCTAGCTAGCCCCATCCATTCCGATGAGTATCGCATTGTACTTCCGACTTCTTTTGGTCGGCCTCTTGCGCCCGTCGCTGTCGTCCCCTGTGCGGCCATGTGTATCAGGCGGAAGTGGACGCCACGCTTTCTTGCGTAGTTCATTTCCGCCGGAAGGAGACGACCATGTCGCGAGGATTTGATTTCGATTCTTTCGGGATCGACGATTTCCGGGAGTCCGACTCCTATGATCGCGGAAGAGAGATTGGTGCCAGCAGGGGAGGCGGTTCTCTATCTGGCGCAAGCGTCAGACTGCAGCTGCAAAAACTGCGCGAGAAGGAAACGATCTCAGACCGTCGCGATTCGCAGGCAGAGACCAGTCGCACTGCGTCTCCAGGCTATCGCGATTTGCCGCTTCCGTCTGACCGTCAGCGGACCAGATATGCCAACCGCGACAGAGCCTATTCGCTCCGGCCCTCGGAAATCCACACGCTCACCGATGTAGGCAGGTTTCGTGTGGTGGCCGTCGATGACTTGGCCAACCTTGGCTACTCCGGCGACCGTCCCGCAATGGACAGTGATCTCCGCAATCTGGTGCGGCAAGGCCTCCTGCAGAAACGTGGCACGAGTGCCCTCAAGAAAGACTCTCAGCACGTCCTCACTCTCACCAAACAGGGACAACGTTTCCTGCGACGGCATGGTCTTGTGCCAGAGGACCAGACGATCTATTCCGGTCTCGTAAAGCCCAAGGAGGCCAATCACGACGCATCGCTCTACCGTCTGTATCAAAAGGCCGCTGCGGAGATCGAGCGCAAGGGTGGGAAGGTCGTCCGGGTTCAGCTCGACTACGAGTTGAAGGAAAAACTTTATCGGAAGCTCGGCAAAGCGCAGACGCAAGGTGATGGTCGGAACCAGCAGTCCAAGATTGCCTTCGCCCGTGAACTGCGCCTGCCTGTCGTGAATGGCAAGGTCGCCTTACCCGACCTGCGGATCGAGTACGCGAACCAAGAGATGGAAATCTCACGCGTGGACCTGGAACTGGCGACGGGCCACTACCATGCACAACATCTCGCCGAAAAGGCGCGCGCGGGTTTTCAGATTTACGCCCGGTCGGAAGATGCACAGGGTCTCCGCCGAGTGCGGGATGAACGGGAGATTATGACGGCGATTCTGAGTCTTTGAACTTATGGAGTTCCGAAAATCCAGCGTCGAGAACCTCCGCAGCCTTGGCTACACCCAGGACGAAGCTAAATTCCTGTGCCTCGTGGCCATGCATTCGGGATATTTCTCGGCCCGCCAGTACCTGACGTTTGCAGGTGCCAAGAGCGGAGAGAAAAGCCTGGCGTTCACTCAAAAGGTCTTGGGGAAAGGTCATGCCACGGCTCGCATGCTCCTCAGAAACGGTCGTGTCTATCACCTGTTTTCGCGCCTCGTCTATCGAGCCATTGGCCGGGAACATCTTCGCAACCGCCGCGAGCACTCCGTCGAACACATGCGCACAAAGCTAGCGACTCTGGATTTTGTCCTTGGACATCTCGATTACCGTTATCTTGAAACCGAGGATGACAAGGTTGCTTACTTCTGCAGAGATCTGGGTATCGCCAGCTTCGTGCTGCCCGCAAAACACTATGCTGGAGCGATTGCGGAGAGAACAACCGCTCGGCATTTCGTAGATAAATTCCCGATGTTTTTCTCACCCGATTCTTTTTCACCACCTGTGGTCACTTTCAGTTTTGTGGACCCCGGACTCCTGAGTCTGGCGAGTTTTGATACGCATCTCTTTGCCTACGGCAGCCTGTTTTCGGCGCTCCCGCACGTGAAGTTCGTTTACATTGCAACGCGTCCGACCCACTTTGAGGCAGCACGAGAGCTGTTCGAAGTGACGGCTCCTCGTGTTACTGATCCCGATCCTGGCGTAGAAGGCTTGCGTTACTTCACCTACCGGCGTTATTGGGAGAACAAGGAATACGCAAAGCTCGACGCGGAACGAGTCGAATTTCTGAAGGATGCAACAGAGCGGTATCAAGACCCAAGGATCGAGGCGCTTTATCGCCCGTGGCTTCTCGGACAGATTCCCGTGAATGCTGTCACGGAAGAGTTTCGAAGGTTGGCACCGCGACGGAACGTGTCATTCCGAACCGAACTCGTGGACGGTCAAACCGCTCTTTTCGAACCCAGTCCGACAAATCCAAAGCCACAGAAGGAAACCGCTCGGGTGAAGAAGGGCCTCCAATCGACTTTCAACCCAGCTTTCAGATTCGAGTTCACCCACGAGGAGCGCGAAACGCCGGAGGAATAAAGAGATGCAAGAAGGAGGACGGCAAGAATGCACGCGGGCAAAACACTCAAAAGGCCGGGAGCGACCCCACTTTGGACGGCCTTCGGCCGCCCAAACCCTTGTGGGGTCGCTCCCGGCCTGTCACCACAGAACGGTGACCCTGTTTTGCCCGCGTGCAGGAATCGGAGAATGCAAGACGTGAGACAGAACGTAAGACAAAGCCAACGAGGAGCAAGAGAAGAACAACATGGCAATCATCAAGGCACCACCCAAACAACCAAAGTCAGTGACGATCCAGGCGCGAGTTGAAGAGTCTGTGAAAACGCAGCTCGACCAATACGCAAAGTTCATCGACTCCACCCCATCCTATGTCATCGCGGAGGCACTGAAAGTCCTCTTCAAACGCGATGACGAGTTCAAAGCCTGGCTAGGCCAACAGCACAGCGAGGGAAAGATTCACGAACTCAAGGGAGGCGGACTTAAAGAGACCGCGTAACACATATGAAGGATGCACCAACACAACTCGACATCCGCGAGAACACAGCGTCGTCAAGACGGCATGCCTCGCGCCGTGCAATGCATGATTCTTTTCGACAGTTCGATCCGTTACGCCCAACTAGGCTTTTAGTTAAGAGCACACAAGAACTGAGGCCCGAGACCAAAGAAACATTCGAGCTATCGCTCGCGGACTCAGACAAGGAGGCCACAGGGGGACGAGGCAGCGCGACTGTCGCACCAGCGTTACGGCTTGAGCACGACAATCGAGCATCTGTCGAGCGGCCTTTGACTTGTGAGGAAGCCGCGGCTTTTGTGAGAGTTCATCCGAGAACGGTCAAACGCATGGCGCGCGCGGGTAAAGTGCCAGGGCATTTCCGTTTTGGACGTTGGTATTTCTATGCAAGTGAACTGGACTGCTGGATGCGAATGGAATTACACTCGTCACGCCACCCTTGAGGCTCAAACATAAAGGAGAATCCAATGTTTGAGCGCAAGAGGTACCAGTTCGGATATGTACGCCAGAAACCGCGTAAGACTGGCCCGCATGTCTGGGTCTGGGAATATCGGGATCGCATTGGTTCGCATTCCGTAATTCTTGGAACAGTGGAGGAAATGTCGGAGGTTGAAGCGTGGAAGGCCACAGAGAGTCGAAGATTAACCATCAACGATCCTCAATCGGCTGACCAAACTTCGTTCGGTGCGGTAGTTGATCGGTATATTCGAGAGGCGCTGCCAGAACGAAAGGTAACGCGTTCCCGATATGTGAGCTGGATCAATACCCACATAAAGCCCAAGTGGCGAGATGTTCCAATCGTCCAGGTGAAGCCCCTTCCTGTCGAGCTTTGGGTCAACAACTTAAAGCTCGCCGGAAAAAGTAAGGGTCACATCCGGGAAATGATGCACTTGCTCTTCAATTGGGCGATGCGTTGGGAATTGATTCCAGTTGAACGAAATCCAATGAGTCTCGTCCGTGTGAAAGGTTCTTCAAAGCGGACGAAGGTTCCGAGGATTTTGACGATCAAAGAGTTCAACCTTCTGCTTGCAAGGTTGACGGAGCCGTTTCGAACGATGGCCCTACTTGCTCTTTTCTTGGGTCCGCGAGTAAGTGAAATTGCGGGACTGAAATGGAGCGATATCAATTGGGAGGATTCGACTATCTCAATCGCACGTTCTTGGGTAGCTGGCAATGTGGAAGACACCAAGACAGAAGGTTCCGCAAAGCCGCTTCCTATGGACCGTGACTTGGCCATGATCCTTCGGCAGCATCAAGAAAGAACGAAGGAAGTTGATTCACAATGGATTTTCGCGAATCCGCAGACAGGCAATCCGTACTGGCCTGACAAGATTCGTGAAGATCATCTGATTCCGGCGGGAATCGCGGCCGGAATTGGGCGCGTTGGATGGCATACGTTTCGGCACACTTACTCGTGCTTGTTGCGAGAGCACGAAGTAGATTTGAAGGTTCAGCAGGCTTTGATGAGGCACGCTGATATCCGAACAACGATGAACATCTACACGCAAGCAATACCGAGAGCAGTGCGCGAAGCAAATCGCAGAGTTGTGCGCAGCATCATGGGAAAAAAGGCGGCGTTGCGGCGGCAATAAGGGTTCCAAGGACTACCAAGTCCTTCTTTTTCAGTCCGGGCCCTACTTCGTAAGTCGTTGAAATGCCAAGCGTGGGTTGTTTCGATCCCCACCGCCCCTACCAGTAATCTCATTGATTCAATTGCCCCTTAAATTCTGTCTCGACCTCATTTGGGGCCAACTGTGGCCAAGAAACGTCGAGAATAGAGGATAATTTTTCAACTGCCTGCCTATGTGAGTCCCCGATGACGTGGCTGTAAATTGCGAGTGTAATGCGCGGGTCTGAATGTCCAAGCTGCTGCTGTGCAATCCGCATGGAGATGCCCTGTTCAACGAGCAGGGAAGCACAGGTGTGCCGAAAGGCATATAACCCCGTCGTGCCAAAACAAATTTCACAGCAAACCGCTGTGATGTAGACTCTCTCATTGGAACTGGTACAAAAACTCGGGCAGGTTAGTGTGGAATCGGTTTTTCCTTGTTTGCATTGATCCGCGCTAGAACACAGGAGCTTGCCGGCGGCGGCGAGTAGCGACGCGGCGGGCGGCATAACTCCTGATTAGTTGCCAAACCGGACAAGGGTTCGAAGCATGTTCATTGGCACGAGGGTTGTCCCCGTAATGTTTTGTTTCTCCTGACCTTGGTTGGCTAAATCGGTTCACAAGCCAGTGAGGCGTTGGATAACCCAGAACATCGCTACACCACCGATGGCGTAGGGCGGGACGAGTTCGGTCCAGCGCGGAAATGGTATGCGGACGCGGCGCGCGAGGGCAATCAACGACAGCAGCACACCGATGAACAGAAAATGGCCGGACTCGACGCCCACGCTGAAGAACAATAGTGCCGTTGGAATGTGTAAAGCAGGCAGCCCCGCATCACTTAACCCGCCCGCGAAACCCAGCCCGTGTATCAGCCCGAAGGAGAACGCCACCGTCCATGGCGCGGAGGCGGTGATGCTTTTGATCCCGCGCCGAATGCGAAGAATCTCAGCGGCGACAAAGACGATGCTCAGGGCAATGACGGCCTCGACCGGCCGCTGCGGCACGTGAACAAATCCGAGTGTCGCCGCGGTCAGCGTGAAGCTATGAGATAGGGTGAACGCAGTGACTGTCTTCACGAGTTTCCAACCACCGCGTGTGAGAATAATCAGCGCGAGCACGAACAGTAGATGATCCGCACCACTCAAAATGTGTTCGACGCCGAGCTTGAGATAAACACCCGCCGTCTGTAGACGCGACGCGGTCTTGGGAATCATCGCCGACGGTACAGACGGTTTCAGAAGCTGAGTCCAAGTGGTGCCATCGCTGAACTCTATCCGGACAAGCACGTCAGTCATCGTTGCGGCGAGCCCATCGACCGCAATCGTCCCGCCCTTCAGCCCGCCGGAGCACGCGATGCTGAGGTGCTCGGCATACGAATCGCCACCACGGTAACTGGTTACCTCGCCAACTGGTTGGCAGTTCTCCGGGAAACGCGGATAGATACTTAGCCGCATCTCACCCACGGCCGGCACTTTCCAAAGAACCGCGTACATCCCGGCTTTTGTCTGGCGGAGTTCGAGATACCCGGGGCGGACTTCGTGGGCATAGGCTGTTTGAACTACCGCCAACATGAGAAGGAACACCCGAAATGTGAGCCAGCGCCGTATCAACGTGCCTCCGCTACCTTTGCTGCTGGGGGAGGCTCGACCACGATCGTGTACCGCGCGCGCAGCTTGGCATACTGCGCGTCCAGTTCTTGCTTGCGCCGCTCATTCAGCAGGTCGCGGAGGACGGCCTCGCGCACTTTCGCCAGTGGCGGGTCTATTCCCGGCGAGCGCTCGTCGACCCGCACCAGATGCAGCCCGTAGTTTGATTCCAGCGGACCGGCCCAATTCCCCGTCTCGACCGATGCCAGTTGTTTCCCGAAGTTCTCGCCGAAAAGCCGTGCTGTTTCTCCCGCTGAGACTTTTTCGAACCGGAATGGCAACAGGAAGGCGTCGCCAAGCTTTTCGACATCGATGGCAGCGCCGTTCTTTCCAGTCAGCCGCGCCAGCACCGCCTTCGCATCTGTCTCCGCGGACTTTCGATGCTTCTCGCGGTTGAAAAAGATGTGTTCGAAAGTAACGCGCGGTTCCTCACGGTACTTGTCCGCGGACTGCCGGAGGTAGGCTTCGAGTTCCTGCTCGTTGGGCGGCTCCTTTCTCGCCGCCCGATCTTCGCTCAGGAATTCAAATTTCTGCCGCATGCGGCGCCGGACAATGATGTCGTCCTGATCCAGCCTCATTGCCTTCGCCTCTCGATAGAGCACTTCCTCGCGAACGTAGTCGTCGACCAGCCCCTGCATTTCTTCCTGGGTAGGAGGGCGCATCCAGGTACGGCTGAAACCGACGACGATGCTTTCGATGTGGCTTTGTGTAACGACGATCTTCTCACCAGAGGCGCCGCCGATGCTTCGCGACCGCCCAGCAATGCAAAAGATCACCACCCCCAGCAGCAGGAAGTGAAACAGCGGCTCACGGATCAGCTTTCGCAAGGTCTTCCGCATAGGAGGCTCACTTTGCAGGGGTGTACCAGATGGGCGAAGTGTAGGCGCGCTCTTGCACTGTCATCGTCACTTCAGGCGGCATCTTGATGCCAAAGTATTTGGCATCATACGCCGTCCAGCGTGGGGTCGGAATCTCAAGCACACGGACGTAGTAGAATGCGCTCTGCGCCGCATCGAACTCCGGATCCTTCCACACTTTGATGAGTTCCGTTGCGCCGATGCTGTTGGTCCAGGTTGCCTTGGGAATATCCACGGTGTTGCCAACCGCCGGCAGCTTACCGGTCTTCGCGTCGGGTTTGCGGTCTCCCGACCATGCCACGTCATAAACCTTCTCATGCGTTTCGCCTTTTGCGTCGAGCCAGCCCTTGATGATTTGCACTCGGTCGAGATTCGCACCGATGGGATCTTTTAGTGCAGCGACCAGGAATGTGGGCGATTTGCCACCAGGTGCCTGTTGAAGATCTCCACCCATGGGTACGCCCTTTTGATAGCCGACCACTGCAGGGCTCCGCGTGTTTGCGTCGGCCGCAACGAAGTCCCAACTGGCAAAGAAGCGGACGATCATCCGTGGACCGGTGGTGGCATACGTCTCCTTCCGCTGCATGGCGTCCCACAGTGCTTCGCGTGTGTTGTCCGTAGCCCAAACACCCGCGTAGCCGGAGGCGCTCGTCTCCCAACCCATGATCACAACTCCGGGATTGGCAGGGTTCTTTACAAACGGATGCTCTGCTCGCCCTGCACTTGGCTCGGCGCTGGAAGTTTTGCCGAAGAAATTGTCTTCTTCCACAGCAGCGAGACCGGTGTGCGAATCGGTGGAACCAACCATCCCGAACTTGTACGGGTTCACACCCAGCTCCCTTTCAAGTTTCAGCCCGTTCCGGAGCGCGGCTCGCGCATATTCGAATTCCAGCATCTCCGGCTTCTTGAGCACACTGAGGTCCAGGTTGCCTTTGTCCCAGCGCTCGAAGTTCGCAAATTCGTCGTTGGGGGAAAGGAACGGATGTGACTCGCCGTCACCCTTGATCTGGGTCGCTTCATATAGTCGTTCCCATTGCGCACGTTGCTCGGCGTATTCGTGATCGATCGGCTTCCCGGTGAACGACTCGATTAGTGGGAACATGCGTCCGTTGGAGAGGTTGCCGTTGTGCGCGATGGCCAGCACTCTCCCGTTCGTCTTGTCTTCGTAAGTCTGCATCCAGTTCCACAAGTCGCGCGGGTTATCGCTGCCCAGGGGCTTTATGGTGGTGTAGGGTTCGACTAGGCTCGCCTTGGCCGCGTTGTCACGGAAAATGACGTTGCGGTGCAAATTGTTGCCGCCGGTATTCGACGTCCACTCGAAGCCGACGAACGCGGTGAAACGGCCTGGATCATTCGCCTCCTCGGCTGCCTTGATGGTCTCCGCCCAAGCACTGCGATAAGGGGCCGTGCCCGGGAGCGGAAAGATAGCTTTCGGCATCTGTCCCTTGCCGAAGGTAATGATAATATCTAGCGCCGCGTCTGCCCCCTTGCCTGACTGAATCATTTCGTACCATTTCTTGCCCTGCGGGTCGTTCAAAATATCTTGGCTCCCCGAAAGCAACATTGGAAAGAAGCCCATGCCATCAGAGTGATCGGCGACGACGAGAAAATCCAGCGGGCGCGAAAGCTTCACGCGTTGTCCGCTCGAAGCGGTGATTTCGTTCCCCTTGGCGAACACGTAGGCGTCCTTCGGTCCGAGCCTGGCACCAAAGGCCCCCGCGTCCATCGAATACGACGTATGTAAGTGCGTATCGCCCCAATAAACACGCGCTGGAAACGGTCTCCCCGCGTATGGAGAATATGGCCGCTTTGACGGAAAGGACTTCTCGATCGCTTCTTTGTCCGGCTCGCCTGAGTCCTGCGCGAACGCCGGCAGAGAGTAGCCAGCCAGACCAAGCGCAAGGCCGACGGCAATAAGAATGTTTTTTGTTTTCATGGTTTTCTTCGGATTGGACCTTTGTTCTGCGTTCCGCTCCCTTTGGTAGAGCTTGGCACGCAGGCATACTCCAGGCGACTAGTTGGATTGACAGGTGTCAGGTGAACCAATCTCGGGAAGCATAGGTCAAGTTCGTTGCTCTCTTTCTCGAGGTGAGGTTCTCTTGGCGTCAAACAGGAGACTCGTTATGCGAGGGCTCTATTCGTTAGTGCTTGGACTGTTTCTGGCGGTAAGCACTGGTACAAGTTGGGCTCAATGCAGGCTGCCCCAACTACGGAGCGACCACCAGCCCCCGACACCCAAACTCAATCAACGGACAAAACCACTTCCCAGAAAACTGCTGTTGTAAGCCACGCGAAGGGGCATGTCGATAATGACCAACTCCCGGTCAAGTCCCGTTACCGGTAAAGTCCAAGAACTGCGCGTCGAAATTGCCAACACGGACGTATCAGGAGTAGTTTGCGGAATTTGACACCACTTGACACCAATTGGAAGAAGGGCAGCGATGCTACGCCTTTGACAATTCAGGGCTTGTGAAAGTGGTTTCAATTCTTGATCGCCACCGCCCCTACCAAACTTTCATTGCTTTTCAAACAGTTGCAGGAAACTTAGCTCGAGTTCAGCGGGTTAGCTCCAAGACGCGGCCAGCAAGTGGGTCTGGTGTTCGCTGTTGAGGGTGACCAATCACGTGAGCGCATTTCTGCAAACTGATGCACACATCGCGGTGACACATTTGACTCTGCGCGAATGAATGTGCGACACCGTTATGTCTCCCCGCCGGAACCGTGTGCGAGTCATTGGAGTGCGAGAGTTCCCATTCTCCTCTCAGCGAGCCGCACTTGCAGTTTGTTCTTCCGCCTTAAGCGGGGTTCGAGCACGGATCGTGGTGCCGGAACCGGGTTTCGACTCGATGGAAAACTGGCCCCCCACCAATTGCATTCTTTCACGCATGCTGATCAGCCCCAGACCGCGACGTTCGAGGGCTTCTTCCAGGTCAAAGCCAACTCCCAGGTCATTCACGGTCAGTTCGATGGCTCCCGACTTTCCATGCAGCTCCACCCTGAACTGCCGCGCACCGCTGTGCTTAACCGCATTTTGCAGCGCTTCCTGTAAAATCCGGAACAAACAAAGGGAGATTTCTTTGGGCAGGCTGCGAGGGATCCCTGCATGGTTGAATTCAATTTCTACATTCTGTTGTTCCGAGAACTCCCTGCAGAAGCCATTAGCTGCCGCCGCAATCCCCAAGTATTCAAGTTTTGAAGAGTGCAGACGATGCGATAAGGCCTGAATATCGTTGCCCAAATTCGCGAGGTCCTCACGGACTTGCTGAATGAATTCGTTAATTTCATTCTCGGAACTAGGCAGATGTCGGGTCCAATCTCCCAACTGGACCGCCAAGAACGCTATCCGCTGATTGATGTCGTCGTGAAGCTCTCTAGCTATCCAGGTGCGCTCTTCTTCGTGGGCCTCGATTAACCTGCCCCCCATTTTGGCAAGGGCGGCCTCCGCGAGCTTGCGTTCCGTAACGTCCAGGCAAGATCCGATATAACCTGCAAAAGACCCGGCGGAATTCTGTCTTGGCACGCCAGTATCGAGCAACCAGCGGAATTCTCCGTCATGCCGGCGCAGCCGGTACTCCATTTTGAATGATTTACGAAGATCAAAGGCTTTAGTGTAGGTGTTCAAGCAATGATCCAAGTCGTCCGGATGAACCCCCGCCGACCAGCCGTAGCCAAGTTGGTCTTCAAGTGAGCCGCCCGTAAACTCAAGCCAGGGCTGATTGAAGTAGTTGCACAGCTTGTCGGGACCAGCCATCCAGATCATTACAGGGGCAGTGTTTGCGACTAGGCGGAAGCGCTGCTCGCTCTCGTGGATGGCTTCCAAAGACTTCACCAGCTTGATTTCGGCTGCTGCGCGTCTCGCCTTCTGCCTGACCAGGCCGAAAACCAACAACGTCTCCACCAGGATTAAAGAAATGCTGCCAATGATGAACGACTTGTAAGACTCCCAGGCCGTTGACTGCCGGTTGAGCACGATGCTGCCAGGGGGAAGTTCGCTCTCCTTGAGGTTCCAGCGCTGCAGTGCCCGCCAATCGAACATGTAGACATTTGCGCCTCGAACTATCGGAATATCTTGCGGCTTCTCCCCTTCGAGAATTCTGACCGCCATCCCTCCTATCACTTGGCCTGCAAGGGTAAAGCTGAAAACGTTACCGCCTACTGTCCCCTGACCAACATCCACATCGTCGACAGCATAAACGGGCGCGTTCGCGGCGCTGGCAACCATCGGAGCCGATTGAGTTGCGTCGATAAAGTGCTTTCCCGCTGCGTCCAACATGATTGATGTGTGATAGACGATCGTATGGCTCGGCAGATGCCTCAATCGCTCAAGGAGTTCGGGCATCGCCAGGTCGGTGAGATAGGTGAAGTCGAGCCTCGATTCATACTGGTCGAACCTTTGCTTCACAAGCCCTTCAAGGTGGCGATCGTACGGTGCCACACCCCCCACTACGACCACATGTTTAGTTCCGGGTTGCAAGTGAAGCGCCGCCTCCAAGGTCTTCTCTGGTCGCGCTACTCCCCAAACCCCAGTAAAGTTAGAATCGAGTCTCGGAGGATCGGCGAACTCCTCTGTGCTGCCCCAGAATACAATCGGTGTATTTGGGGAAAACATCTCGTGTGAGTCTGACATGAACTTGATCGGGGATGGCCCAACCGCAATGATCAAATCTGGCGGTCGATCTCGATACTTATAAAAGTACCAATCACGAATCTTGCTTTGGGAACCTTCATCCGGAAAAAGGCTCGTATCCAGGTCTTCGCTGTAGAACTCGATCTGGTAGGGCGATTTCTCCAGGACCGCGAATATCTCCTTGTTTATGGCGGCAACGCCGGGCGACCAAAAGCCCAGCTCATTGAAGATGAGAACTCGTCGGACTTCTTTAACTTGAGCTGGAGCGGGACATTGGAGGAGCAAGAAAGCTCCTGGCAGAAAAAGCAGAAACTTCCATGTTCCCGAACGTTTAGAACTGCCTCGGTCAGGAGGCTCCGCCCCGTACCGGCGAGCCCTCGAATTCCTTAGTGCTAGTGGCCCAGCCAGCCAACGAATGAGAGACACAATGCACCGGCCGAATCGACCGGTTTGGTACCGGTAAGTCTGGCAACTTAAATCACCTGTGGGTGGACACACCGGGGGAGTCTCCCACACCAGTTCGGCCGATACTACCTGTCAGAACTTACAGTTCGGTTTCACTTGCCATGGTGGTAACTCGGGGCTAACATCCCCGGGTCTCCAGCGCGCTGTCTACGTTGCAGGTCAAGTTTCGCGCCAGAAACTTGTACAGAGGCACCGTCTTCCCGCCAGAGCTTAGGTTACCAATGACAGTCGACTCAAACTCGGGGTTACCGGTGCGTCCGCTCGCCGGCTGGGTTCGGCTTGCAGTGTTCACTATTGGCTTGGGGCTGGCGGCTCGGACGTATAGCCAGACGGCCTCAACGGGTGCCGTGACTGGCGTCGCGCTGGACCCTTCCGGTGCCGCTCTCCCGAGCGTGGTTGTGCAACTTGCTAAACAGGGCGGAGGTGAGAAGAAGTCATTCACCTCGGACGAGAACGGAAGATTCGGCTTTCTTTTTTTGCCACCAGGCAGGTATGAACTCCAGGCGAGCGCGGCGAATTTCGAGCCGCTGAACCTCACGGCAATAAACGTCCAAGTTACGGAGACAGTCCGGCTCGATCTGCATCTTCGGCTCGCGACGCGCATCGAGAGCGCACAAGTGTCCTCAGACCCCTTGATGGTCCAACTTGACTCCTCGGCATTAGGAAGGGTGGTGAACGAAAACGCAGTCAGCGGTTTGCCGCTAGTGACCAGGAATTTTGTCCAGATTGCAAGCCTCTCTCCTGGGGTTTCAGCCGGAGTGTATAACGCAGGAGAGCTTGGGCTTGGTGGGACCGCGTTGTCTCAAATCGCAAAATCCAATGATGGGATATACGTTCACGGAACACGTTCCTATGACAATAATTTCCAGTTTGACGGAATTAGCGTGAGCGACGTACAGGGCAGTGCTGGAGGCAGTGGCGGAATTCCTATTCCCAATCCTGACAGCATTCAGGAGTTCAAGGTCCAGACAGGCCTCTACGACGCGGCTTACGGGCGCTATGGCGGTGCCAACGTCACTTTGATTACAAGAACGGGCAGCAATGAAATCCATGGTTCTGTTTTCGAGTTTTTCCGCAATGAGATTCTCAATGCTAATGATTTCTTTCTGAACCGGACAGGCCAGAAGCGCCCCGCCCTCAAGCAGAACCAGTTTGGGTTCGCGTTGGGAGGACCGATCCAGAAGGACAAACTACTTTTCTTCGGCTCCTATCAAGGGACGCGTCAGGTGAACGGCATTGCTGCCGGTCAGTCGAGGACTGCGTGCACCGCCAGCCTAAGCGAACCTCCGCTAACGAACGATCGCACACCCGCTGAACTCGGGAAATTATTTGCCGGCATGACTGGCCAGCAGGGGGGCACGGCAATCAAGCTCGATGGCTCCAACATCAATCCCGTGGCTCTGAACTTGTTAAATTTCAAACTTCCAGACGGAGCTTTTCTGATTCCAACGCCACAAACTATTGACCCCCAAAAGCCATTTGCCCAACAAGGTTTTTCGGTCTTCACGGATCCTTGCCACTTCAGCGAGGATCAATTTTCAACCAATGTTGATTACCTCGCTCGGCCGAACAATAAAATCGCGGCGCGTTTTTTCGCCGCAGATGAGGATGAGGTCGTCACTTTTCCAGGCAATGGCCTTAATCCAGCGGGCAACATTCCTGGATTTCCAAGTCCCGGCGATTCCAGTTTCAGAGTTTTTTCGCTCTCTCATACCTACAGTTTCCGCGACTCGTGGCTCAACGATGCGCGGATTGGTTATGTCCGAACCAGAACCCGCACGGAGGCAATGACTCCCTTCAGATGGTCGGATATCGGGGTTGCTGAAGGAGAAATGAGCCATAATAACGATCTCCCGAGCCTGAGCATTCAGGGCTCGACAAGCATTGCATCCGGGTTCCCGCGCACTATCACCCAAAACAGCTTTGTGTTCAGTGATGACCTGAGCTTCGTTCATGGGGCTCACCTAGTCCGATTGGGAGGATCCCTTACCCGGTTGCAAGACAATGTCAATCTCGTGGGTCTCGGGTCACTCACGCAGTTTCTGAGCTGGCCGGACTTTCTGCTTGGCCTAAGCGCAGCCAGCAACGGTTCCGGTTTCAGCAACGTCTTTGCCTCCCTGGATGACTTCGGCCTTTCAGATCGTGAATACAGAGTTTGGGAAGGCACAGGCTTTGCACAGGACGACTTCAGAATTCGTAAGTCATTCACATTAAATATTGGCTTGCGCTACGAACGCCTCGGCCAATTTGGAGACAGGCTGGGCAGGAACGCAAGCTTCGACATCCTCAAAGCCGATCCGAACCCTCCGCTCGGTGGAAGCACGGCAGGTTACATAGTGGCTTCCAACTTTCCAGGTGAACTTCCCCCAGGTGTTTTGCGGGCAACGAACACTTTCGGAAATGACGGCGATGGGCAAAACACGATTTCTCCGCGACTAGGGTTTGCCTGGCAGTTCTTGTCCGGGACAACTCGATTGGTACTCCGAGGTGGCTATGGCACCTATTATTCCCGACCCACCGGCCAAGCCTTTTATCAAAATGTATTCGGCGCTCCGTTTTCTGAGTTCCGGATAAATGCCGGGAGGGCAAACGCCTCCGCGACATTTCAAGCTCCGTTCCCCCAGCCGTTTCCCACGCCGGAGTCCTTCCCCATGTTCCCCGCGTACTCGCCCACCTCCAGCACGACCATTTATTCCGTCGCGTCCGACTTTCGCCCCGCCTTGATTCAACAATTTTCGTTGAATGTTCAAAATGAGCTACGCGATGGTTGGCTCTTGGAAGTTGGTTATGTGGGAACTCGCGGTACGCACCTGGTGCGCCAACGTTCTCTGAATCAGGCCTTACCGGCGTCCATCAACGATCCAATCCGGGGGGAATCCACAAATACGTTCGCAAATATTCCGTTGAGAGTCCCCATTCCAGGGGTGCCGCCAGACTCGCTTCAGGTAATGGAATCTGCCGGCGCCTCCTGGTACAACGGGCTTGAGGTCAGCTTGACGAAGCGGCTAAGCCACGGCATCCAGTTCCTCGCTTCGTACACTTTCTCCAAGACCCTGGACACGGATGGCTCCGACATTAATTCAACTTCGTCGGGAAACGCACTGACGCTCGGCGACCAAAACTCTCCGAATCAGCGGTGGGGACGAGCCAGCTTTGACCGCCCCCATCGATTCGTCTTCAGCACCACGTGGGCGCTCCCAAGCCCGCCTAGCGGTGTGGCACGCGTCGTTCTCGGCGACTGGTCCCTGGCTGCAATTGCAACCATTCAGTCCGGCAGCGCGCTTACCATCGCAGCAACAAATTCCACCAATATCTTCGGGATCAGCGAAGATCGAGCCCAACTAAGCGGCACCTGCTCGAAAAACCAGTTGGTAAAAAGCGGAGCGGTTGAGTCGAAACTCAGCGGCTATTTCAACACAAATTGTTTTACCGGCGCACCAGTAATTGGAGTTGATGGCATCGGAACCGCATTTGGGAACAGCGCGACAGGGATCGTAAACGGTCCAAGTGAAGCGAACCTTGATCTCTCTTTCCTAAAGACCGTTGCATTACACTGGCCAATTGAGAAAAGTACCCTTCAATTTCGGGCCGAGTTTTACAATGCACTTAACCACCCGCAGTTTGCGGACCCGGATACTAACTTCACTTCGCCGACGTTTGGCGTCATCCGAAGTACGGCCGTAAATTCTCGCGTCGGGCAACTGGCAGTGAAGTTTGCGTTCTAGCATTTTCGGTTGAGCTACGAGCGATAAATGTCGCTGTCGATAACTGGCCACGTGGTTTCAGCTGTCCGCAAGTTGAATGACCGGAAGTGATTCTTCATCTCAGCCGTAGTTGGGGAATTGCTGCTGCGGCATGCGTCATAATGGGTGGAATTCTCGTCCGATACATATTCGTCTTTGCGGGACAGCTAAGTATCTTCCATTAGACCGCTTGGTGATTGAGAGAGCTTGGATGGAGGTGGCCGATGCAGGAGAATGTTAGTAACCCGCGTGAGGCAAGTCCAAAACTGCGCTCGCGACGAGGAGCAGGGAGCGCGGAGCACGGCTGCAAAATGGTCCGTGATCCAGACAATCAAGATGCCAGCAAAAAAGAAACTTGAGCGGCGGCAGTCTTCCAAGGTGCGCATGGTCGTTCCGGGAGAGGGTACCATCTACGAGATGCAGGTACGAATTTGCAACGCCTTAGCCAATCCCACGCGAATGCGAATTTTGGATCTTCTAGGCCATTAGTCCCACACAGTTTCCGGATTGCAGAAGGCACTTGGCATCCCTCTTCCGAACGTCTCCGCGCAGTTGGCAACGCTCGGCGCGGCTGGGATGGTGACAACACAAAAGAAAGGGAAGGAAGTGCACTGCTATCTGGCTTTGCCCGAAGTCCGGAGAGCATGCCATTTTATCGGCCAATCCTCACAGCGCCAGCTTGAACCAGGAGGGGAGGTCGGACGCAAGTGTTGAACTGCAGCATCTACAGGAACTCGCCACTCGTATGCCAGTGCAACCGTCATGGGGATACCCATGTGGGTAGTGTTCAGAAAATTGCTGCCACTCGTCCGAACTTTGCTGTTCCATGCTCTGATTATTCACAGAGCTCACCTCGTTCAATCCTTCCTTTTTAGGGTAACGCCACCAGTTGCCTCCGACTCCGTTTAGTCAGCGTGTACCTGGTTTCGGCGAATGCGTGGGGTTGCGCTGATTTGACGGTTCGAAAAATCAATAAATTGGTGAGTTTCAGAAGCGATTTTAGTCCGATCCCTACCGCGCGGCAGTCGGATTTCGCTAGATTTTGCCGGGCTCAACCTGAGACGGGCTTACAATTCGATGCCGATCATAAAACGGGCGCTCGTGATTCGGCATCTGAGATTTCAAGGACTTGTGGTTCCCCAGGTTGGCGCGCGGAGAAGATACAATTTGCAAGAGGCGTTCTCTCGAATTACCCTGCTTGAATCGCGCAGGAGGCCATGCATTTAACTCCCCGCAATCATCCTGATCGCGGGGACCAGGCGCTCTTTCCTAATTTGTTGCTTGCCACGGGGCGAAGTGCTGCTTGAACAGGAGGCAGTTATGCGAGGCAAAGTGTGGGCGGAAGGTATTCTGGCGGCCGGCGCAGTTGTGGGCGTGCTGATGTTGCAAGCGAAACCGGCATGTGGCCAGGGGACGCAGCCTGCGGCCGGCGAGCAAATGGACCTTGCGACAGTTGGCGCGCTGCTCCAGAAGCTGCAAGTACAGGTGCAGGACCTGCACGCGCAGGTAAACGAGCTGAAGGCGCAGCAGCAATCGGCAAAGGCAGAGTCTGAAGAATTACGGAAGGAACTGGAATCCGCAAAATCTCAGCTGGTGGCGTCCACGGTTCCGAAAACCGGAGGCCCGGATATGCAAGCGTTGCTCGCGGCATCCAATAAGACCGCGACAACGGAAGAGCGGATCAGCCGGCTCGAGGAAAATCAACAACTGGCAGATTCCAAGGCCACGGAGCAGAGCCAGACAAAAGTGGAGAGCGGATCGAAATACCGGCTGCGGCTCACGGGCCTCGTGCTATTGAATTTGTTCGAGAATCGCGGCGCTGTGGAAAACTCGGATTTCCCACTGTTGGCGCAAAACCCGCAATCGCAATTTCTGTCTTCGGGAGGCGAGTTTGGAGGTTCGCTGCGCCAGTCGCAAATTGGGATTGAGGCGTTTGGGCCGACGATTGCCGGGGCTCAAACCAGCGCGAACCTTCAGTTCGATTTTGCCGGGGGATTTGCGGAAGTTCCCAACGGAACGAGTTTCGGAATTATGCGACTGCGCACGGGCACGATTCGGCTGGACTGGCCGAAGACGTCGGTTATTGCGGGCCAGGACACTTTGTTTTTCGTCCCTAACAATCCCACTTCACTGGCGACGCTGGCAGTGCCGGCTCTTGCTTATTCGGGAACACTTTGGAATTGGGCGCCGCAGGTGCGCGTGGAGCACAAATTCACGGTATCGGAGTCGGGTTCGTTCCTGATTCAGGGTGGAATTCTTGATTCACTCACAGGAGACACTCCTCCGTCAGCGTATTATCGAATGCCGACATGGGGCGAGAATTCGGGGCAACCTGGATACGCGGCGAGAATGTCGTGGACTCAGGATATTCACGGACAGAATCTGACGCTCGGAGCAGGTGGCTACTACGGGCGGCAAGCCTGGGGATTCGGGCGGACCGTGGATGGATGGGCGGGCACGGTGGATGCCAAACTGCCGCTCGGCAAGAAACTGGAGCTGACGGCAGCTTTCTTCCGCGGGCGCGGGATTGGCGGGCTGGGAGGCGGGATAGGACAGAGTGCGCTGTGGAACACGCCGCTTGGCGATCCAGCGACCGAGGTCTACGGGCTGAATTCCCTGGGAGGGTGGTCACAGCTGAAATTCAAAGCGACCTCCAAATTGGAATTCAATGGAGCGTACGGTCTGGATAATCCATACGCTCACGAACTGCGCCAGCATGGCGGCAACACGAATTACTATCCGCTGCCGTTGTCGAAAAATGAGAGCGGGTTTGTGAACTTCATTTATCAACCGCGATCCGATATTGTGTTCTCGATGGAATACCGGCGGATCAAAACCTTTACTTTGGACGCCGGCGCAAATGCGGCTAACATTGTGAATTTCAGCGTGGGATATCTATTCTAGTGGGAATGATCCGTGCCTCAAAAAAACTTGGGTTGGTGATGTCCGCCGTGGCCGTAACGGCCTGCGGCGGCACTCTGGCGCTCGGGCAAGGCAACGACGTTTCGATGCGCTTGGTGGTGCAACGGCAGGCAGCGGCGAAACCCGCAAAATCGGCCAAAGCAGCGGTGGATGCGTCGGAAATCGTGGTGTGGTTGAAGCCTCTCGAACCCCCGGCGAAGAATCAGGCTGCGGATAGCTCCACGCAAAAGAAATTTCAGCTGGTTCAGCACAACAAGACATTTCAACCGCATGTGCTGGTGGTTCCGGTGGGATCGGTGGTGGATTTTCCGAATCACGATCCGTTTTTTCACAATGTGTTCTCATTGTTCGATGGGAAGCGGTTCGATCTTGGCCTGTATGAAGCAGGGGCCACCAACTGGGTGAGATTTGACCGGCTAGGTGTGAGCTTTCTCTTCTGCAACATTCATCCGGAGATGAGCGCCGTGGTGGTTGCGGTGGATACGCCCTATTACGGTCTTTCCGATCGAAAGGGAAACCTCACCGTCCAAAATGTGCCTGATGGGAAATATGAACTGCACGTCTGGTATGAACGAAGCCTGCCGGACGACCTGAAGACTCTGACGCGAGCGGTGACGATTTCCGCGACGAGCAGGGAACTGGGGACGATTCAGGTTCCGGAAAATCCAAGCTTTACGGCCGCACACAAAAACAAGTATGGGCAGGATTACACGCCGCCTCCCGTGCCAACTTACTCGCACCCCTAAAGCGTTCCTCGCCCAAGCAATCCGCCCCAATTCGCGGCATCTCTCCATTTGAGCGTGAAAACAACGTTTCTAGGCGTGGATACTTGTTTGGGAAAGCAAAGCAAGCTTCGGCAGGCGGAAAGTCTATCGAATCGGCGAGGCGAGGCCGGCTGCCACGCTCTGTTGGGCGGCAGGGAGGCGAACTAGGACCGTTGTACCCGATTCCGAGGTTTGTTCGACGGAGACGGTGCCTGAATGGTCTTGAACGATTTTGCTGACGATGGCAAGGCCCAACCCGGTTCCGTTAGGCTTGCCAGAGCTCACAAACGGATCAAAGAGCGAGTCGCGGATGCCGGTGGGAATGCCATGACCTGAGTCGTGCACGCGGATTTCAAATCCCGTTGGCGTGTTCTTGGCATCCACGACGATGGAGCCATCGGTCTCCCCCGTGGCCTCACAAGCGTTCAGGATCAGGTTAAAGAACACGCGCTCCAGCTTCCGGGCGTCAAACATACCTTCCAGCTCTGCGGAGGAGGACAACACAATCCGCCGATCACGAAACTCGGGTTTTGAGTGGGTCGCCTCGATGGCGCGGCGGATCACCTGATCGATTCGCGTCCGGGTGGGAGTGATAGCGCTGCGCTGATACGAGAGCTCGCGCAGGGAATCTATCAGGTCGGTCATCTGGTTGGCCGCGGTCTTTATCTCTTCGTAGATTTCGTCTTTCTTGAGCTTGAGCTCTTCCGCTTCGTACAGGAATTCGGCGTTGGCCACAACCGCGGCAAGGTAGTGACGCAGGTCGTGGGAAATGGAACCGGCGGCCCGGGCCAGAGCGGCGATGCGTTCGGACTCAATACGCTGTTGCTGTAGAGCGAGCAACTGGCCGCGCATCTGGGCGAACGAGGTGCTGAGTTCCATGAGTTCCGTACTGCCCCGCGGAGTAATGGAATATGTGAAGTCGCCCGCCGCGAGGGCTTTAACGCCGGCCACAAGATTGTCCAGGGGATGCGTGATCGTGCGCGCGACGAAGCCAAAGAGAAGCACTCCGAACAAAACGGCGAGACCTCCGGCCACATAAATCGAATAATTCAGGCGCCTGAGGAAGCTGCTCACGGGGACCATCGGCATCATCACATAACAGCGAACGGGTGAAGGCGACGAACCGTTGAGCAAGACGGACGAGTACGTGTACTTGTCGGTGTCCAACCCGATTTCGCCCGAAGTGGCGGCCGAAGAAAATGCGCCGGAGCGCATGCGACGCTGTAGTTCGGCGGCATCCCGCGCGGGAAGCGTCGAGGCGATTACGGTGTCGTTGGTGGCTAAGGCAACCTGGTTGCCGGTGGCGACAGAGAGTTGTTGAGCGACGGCGGAATCCACCTGATAGCCGACGGCTAGAACTCCGAGCGGCTGAGTGGTCTGGCCCGCTCCAGATGTGATCGGGTGAAGGAAAACCCAGTAGAGGCGTCCATCGTCGTACCACCAGGAAGCGTCTTCGCCGGCATCGGTGGAACGCTTGAGGTCGTTCTCGGCGGTTTGAGCCGACCATCCAGGTTTAGTCATGTGAAGGGCAACGACAGTTCCATTCGGCTTGGCCAGGACCAGGAGGTCGCTTTGCGCAAGTTTCCAAAAGGATTCGGAGCCGTCCTGAATGGTGGGGGCGTGCTGAGTCGACATCAATGCCTTCATCGTGGGTAGTTCGGCAAGCATCGCTCCCATGCGGGAAAGTTGCAGTTCTCTCTGGCGCTGGACACTTTCAAATGCGCGGACGGATTCGTCGGTGCCGTCCTTTACCTGTTTCTGAATCTCGGCATCCACGGTATGACGGATGAAAAAGAGAAGCGAACCCGTGAGTCCCAGAATGATCAACAGGGCGGCGACGAAAAGTTGAGAGCGAAGTCGAAACGTAGTCATGGAGCGTCAACGAATGAGTTTATACGACAGTTCCGGGAGATGCGCCGCCGGGAGAAAATTTGTATCCAGCGCCGTGCATGGTCATCAGGAAACGGGGCGCGGCGGGATCGGGCTCCAGTTTTTGACGAAGGCGAAGCACATGATTGTCCACGGTGCGCGTGGAAGGATAATTCTGATAGCCCCAGACTTCATTGAGCAACTCTTCGCGAGAGACAACGCGGCCCGCGGAAGCTGCGAGGTATTTCAGCAGCTTGAATTCCTGAGAAGTCAGGGTGATGGGTTTGCCCGCGCGCGTGGCTTCCATGCTGGTGAAATCAATCCGCGCATCGCCAAAGGTGAGGACCTCGTGCTGGACGGATTTCGTAGGAATTTGCGTTATAGATGATGCGCCGGCACCCGTGCGGCGCATCGCACGGCGAACTCTTGCGAGGAGTTCTTTGGGACTGAACGGCTTGGTCACATAATCATCGGCGCCAAGTTCCAGCAGGAGGACTTTGTCCTCGACCTCGGAATTCGCGCTCAGCACCACAATTGGCACGGAAGCAGCCAGTGCTTTGAACTCCCTGCAGAGCTCCTTGCCGGAAATGCCTGGCAGCTTAAGATCGAGCACCACGGCGCAGGGAAGCTGCTTGCGGAAGAGTTCCAGGCCGCTGGGCCCATCGGACGCGATTTGAACTTGCAGAGAGTCAGATTCAAAGAGCCGCTGCAGCGTCCGTTGCATGGCGCGGCTGTCCTCCACCACCAGAACGGTGTCTGTGGACATCGAAATCGAGCCTCCCTTTAGCACTTGGTCTCCGGGCAGGTCAGGCGCATTCCAGGTGGTTGTACTGATCGTCCTCATGATACTACCCCTCTCTTACCTCGTGACTGTCTACATTCAAGTTCGCCGAGCGCGGGTGTTTTTCGACTGCCTCTGCGCCCGAGTCTTGCTGGAGCATTCCCCTCGGCTCCAAATCAACCTGCTAGGCCGTGGAAATTCACAAATCGCTTCCACAGATTCTCACTGTACCGCGGATTTAAGCTCTCGGATCAATGCGGGCGAAGAAATGACAGTGCGGTGACATGTCAGGGACAAGCATGAGCTGAGGGCTCGTTCGTCGAACCCAATTCATGTTTCGGATGCTCTCGGCTCCCCAACGGCAGCTGTTTTTCGCGACGCTGTTTCGCGAGCTATCCGAAAAGGCGGCGGACGGCCCCGGGACCGGTCGCGGACTCGCAGGGTCTCAGGAGCAGTTGCCGTTTCAAACCGCGGACAGCCGCTCGCCGACTACAGTCCCCTGGGACAAAAAGTTTGCCCGGCGATTACTTTGTGGTGACAATTGGAATTTCGCTTTCCGATAGAGTTGGGGCTCGACCAGAAGGGCCGCCTAATCTTTATCAACTGCGCGGAAGATGGGAGTGGGTAACTCTTCTGGTCGAACCTCTAAGTTCTTCCAAGAAAACTCCACTATTTGCAATGAATTGAGGCTAGGGAATATTGTCGAGCGCATTGGCTCACACACCTAGACACCGCCCCTCTCGGCCACAGCCGAGCAGCGGATGGAGTTCCGCGCCCGAAGCTAGCCTGCGCGAGAGCTAAATTTCAGACAGATTGAATGGCAGCGGGAGTTTCTTTTATTCCCGATAGCTGCTGATGGAGGGCAACGCGGTCCAGTTCGTTTTCCCAACGAGCCACAACGACGGTCGCGACTGCGTTTCCGATCATGTTTACCACGGCGCGGCACATGCTGAGGAAGCGATCGATTCCGAGGATCAGGGCCATTCCCGCAACGGGGATGGTCGGGATCACCATCATCGTGGCAACCAGGGCGATGAAAGCGGCCCCTTGGACTCCGCTGGCGCCTTTGGAGGTAAGCAGCGCGACGCCGAGGATGGTGAACTGCTGAAGGAGCGTTAAGTGGGTGCCCGTTGCTTGGGCGACGAAGAGCGCGGCGAGCGTCATATAGAGGCTCGTTCCATCCGCGTTGAATGTGTAACCCGTCGGGACCACCAGTCCGACCAGCGTTTTTGAACAGCCCAGCTTTTGAAGCTTGTCCATAAGATTCGGCAGGGCAGGCTCGGAAGAACTGGTAGCGAGCACCAGGAGAATTTCGTCTCGAATGAACCAGAGAAACTTCAAAATTCCGAATCCCGCAATGCGCGCGATCAATCCCAGCACCACCAGGACGAAAAAGAGGGAAGTGAGATAAAGCGTGGCAATCAGCTTGACCAGTGGGCCTAATGAGGCCAGGCCGTATTTCCCGATGGTAAAAGCCATCGCGCCGAACGCGCCAATCGGGGCGAAGCGCATCAGGATTGCCACAACGCCGAACACCGCGCGGGTGAGACTGTCCATCACATCGAGCAGAGGCTTGCATCGCGGCCCGGCAACCGAGAGTGCGAAGCCGAAGAGAACCGAAATCAGCAGGACCTGCAGAATGTCTCCCTTGCTGAACGCGTCCACAATCGTGTTGGGAATGATGTGAACCAGAAAGTCCGTGATGTTTTGCGCTTTTGCCTGACCGGCGTAATCGGCAACCGCGCGGGCGTCGAGCGTTTTGGGGTCGATGTTGAAGGCGCTGCCGGGATGAACAAGATTGCCAACGACGAGGCCGATTAACAGTGCGATCGTGGAAACGACTTCAAAATAAAGGAGCGCTTTGCCGCCGACACGCCCGACTTTCTTCATGTCCTCCATGCCGGCGATCCCGGTCACCAGAGTACAAAAGATGACCAGGGTGATGATCATGGTGATCATCCGAATAAACACGTCGCCCAGGGGTTTCATGGAAACGGCCAGCGGGGGATTTACATAGCCGAGTATTACGGCGATGGCGACGCCGACGAGCACTTGAAACGAGAGGCCCGTGTAAAAGGGTTTCTTGCGTGGCGGCGGTGCTGCTTCGCTTGCGATGGCGGGATCGACCAGCATAAGTTCGATTAGCTCCTTTGCAGCAATGGCCTCAGTTCGTGAAGATCCTTCAAATTTTCAAGCGCAAGAAGTTTGTCGAGAAGCGCCGTGCAGGTGGAGGCGCCCAGAACCGGAGCGATGAGGTCACGCGCCTTATCGAGAACTTCCTGCCGAGTCATGGGATTTTCCGCAGTGCCGCGAACATCGCGAACCCATTCGGAGAGTTGCGTGCCATCTTTCAGCGTGAGCTCTACGATGGCCTCGCGACGCGGGCGGCGAGCGTCGATGCGCGGATCCGCGAGCACTTCCACCTTGGCTCGAACGCGGAGGACGGCGGGATCCGTCATGCGCGCTTTGTCGTGGACGGACTGAAATGTGACAGTTTTATCAAGAAGCATGACCGCGACCATGTGTTCCATGCAGATGTCGGGGATGTCGCGGTTGCTGACGGTGTTGGCTTCGTCGGTGGCGATGCGAACCACAACTTTCTGAACGTCGTCGGCATTAAACGATCGTTGTTTGAAGAAAATCACCAGGGCGTCGAGCGGAGCCTGGATCGGCGAGCCTACAGTCCACTTTTTGATGTTGGTGCGGACGATTTCGTAGCGCTCTCCAAGTTTGTCCACGAGCAGGGATGGGTCGGCTTTGATCGCTCCGTTTTCGCGTGGGGCGAGGGCTTCGTAAAAATTGTCAGAGCCGGAGAAAATGTCTTCGACCCCGCTCCAGCCCGAACGAATCAGGGACGCAGTTAAAACCGCCACTCCCGCCGGTTTTCCCGCAAAGAGAAAGGCCTTCTCCATGTGCTCCGCGTCGCGCGACCAGGCGCCGATTCCGGAGGTTTGCTGCGCGGTGTAGTCGAGCAGCAGGCGCATCTGCTCCGTGCTCAAGCCCGCCGCGCATCCCGCCGCGGCGCCTGCGCAAAAGCATGCGGCCGTGCCGTGAGTGCTCCGGTGCGTGGCCGCCTGGTAGCCGGGACCGCCGAGGCTCATGGAGACACGCGTGCCAATGTCGTAGCCGAGAGTTACTGCCCGGATCAAATGGGCGCCGCTGATGGAGTACTGTTCACCGGAGGCAAATCCCGCGGGAACTGTGGAAACGCCGGGATGCGAGCGCGAGGGGCCGTGGGAGTCGTCGGTTTCGTCGGAGTGGGCAAGAACGCCATTCGCAAACGCTGCCTCGATCGGGCCGCAAACGATTTTGGAGGCCACAACTGTGGCGATTTCCTTTCCTCCGTATGCGCGGGCGAATTCCAGCGCGGCTCGGCCAGGAGGCAAACTGGAACCGGAAATCATGGCGGCAAAGGTATCCAGAATGTGCTGCTTGGCTTTTTCGACTACTTCTTCGGGCAACGCCCGCGAGCTTGCTGCGCTCATGTAGGCGCTGAGTTGCTGCATGATTGGACCAACCGCGTTCGAAGGCTGGCCTGCACGCAAAAGCTCCGCAGCGTTTAAAAGGCCCGGAGAAATCGCCGCGACGGCGCCGGACAATCCACCCAATTTGATCAAGCGGCGGCGGGAAATGTTTTCCGGACCGTTTGTATTCTTTTTAGTTTTGCGCGGATCAATCATTTCTGTCGCCTCCCGAGCCATCGTGACAACGGCTACTCAACCATTGCGTTCATCACTTGAAACAGTTCGTTTTTCGCTTCAAACCCGATTCCGGGAATTTCGGGAAGACTCACATAGCTGTTTTCCACTGGAATGCCATCCGCAAATCCGCCAAAGGGTTGGAAAATACCCGGATAGGATTCGTTCCCGCCCAAACCCAAGCCGGCGGCAATGTTCAGGGACATCTGGTGGCCGCCGTGGGGAATGCAGCGCTTTGCCGACCAGCCGTGCTCTCGCAACATTTCCAGGATGCGCAGATATTCCACAAGCCCGTAGCTGAGCGCGCAGTCGAATTGCAGTACATCCCGATCCGCTCGGAGTCCGCCATAACGGATCAGATTGAGGGCATCCTGCACCGAAAACAGGTTTTCGCCCGTCGCCAGGGGCGGGGCGTAGAACGGAGCGAGCCGTGCTAAAAGTTCATAATCCAGCGGATCGCCGGGCTCCTCATACCAACGCAAACCGAGCGGGGCAAGTGCTTGCGCGTAGGCAATCGCCGTCTGCACATCAAAGCGGCCGTTGGCGTCGACGGCCAGTTGATCGGGAGATTTAAGGATTTTGAGGACAGTTTCGATGCGTTCCATGTCTTCCGCCAGGGGAGCTCCGCCAATTTTTATTTTTACGACGGAGTAGCCGAGGTCGAGATAGCGGGCCATTTCGTCGCGGAGCCCCTTCAAATCTTTGCCGGGGTAGTAGTAGCCGCCTGCCGCGTACACAAAAACCTTGCTCTCGGTGATTCCTCCGCGGTACTGGTCCGCCAGAAACCGAAACAACGGGACGCCGGCGATCTTTGCGGTTGCGTCCCAGACGGCCATGTCGAGCACGCCCACCGCCACTGAACGCTCACCGTGGCCGCCGGGCTTCTCGTTGCGCATGAGAACGTCCCAGATGCGGGCGGGATCCAGGTTGTCGGAGGCGTCGTTGAGCACGGATTCAGGATTTGCGGCGCGAAGGCGCGGGATGAAGCGATCGCGCAAAAGGCCGCTGGGAGCGTAGCGTCCGTTGGAATTAAAGCCAAAGCCGACCACCGGTTTGCCATCACGGATAACGTCGGTGATGAGGGCGAGGACGCTGACCGTCATCTGGCTGAAATCAATGAAGGCGTTGCGAATCGCCGATTTAATCGGTACGACCGTTTCGCGAATGTCGACAATCTTCACGAGTTCACCTGTCGCTTGCAGCGGCGTCGCGTCATGAAGGTTGCAGCAGTGGCCGCAGAGAGCGAATGTCGGAAACGTGTTCGAGATCGAAGATTTTGAGAAGCAGCGCGGAACATTTCTCCGCGCCCAGGACGGGTGCGATCAGGTCGCGGGCCTTGGCGAGGAGTTCGTCGCGGGTCATTGGATTTTCGGGAGTTCCGCGTACGTTGTCCACGCGCTGGCGAAGGCGGGTGCCGTCTGCGAGTGTTAGCTCGACAATGGCAACACGCAAGGGCATTAGTCGCTCCAGATCCGCGTCTGGGACCAGATTGATTTTGGCGCGTTCCCGAAGCACCACGGGGTCGGCCATTCGGGAAAGGTCATGCGCGGTTGCAAAGCTGACAATTTTATCGAGCAATGCCACCGCCAGCATGTGTTGCAGGCAAATGTCGGGAATTTTGCGGTTGTTGACGATGGCGGCTTCGTCGGTGGCGAGGCGAACCTCCAACTGTTTCACATCACCGGCCTCAAACGGCCGCTGTTTGCGCAGGAGTTCGAGGGCGTCGAGGGCCGCCTGGATCGGCGAACCGACCGGCCATTTCTTGATGTTTGTGCGGGCAACTTCGAAACGGATGCCCAATTTGTCCAGCAATCCAGCGGGATCGGCTTTCGGATTGTAGGCCTGGAAAAAATTGTCTTTGCCGGAAAAAACATCGTCAATGCCTGTCCAGCCGGATTGAACCAAGAGCGCGGAGGTAACTCCGTTCCGCGCCGTCATTCCGCCGAAATGAAATGCTTTCTGGATGTGCTCAGTGTCTTGATTCCAGGAGCCGAGGCCCGAGGATTGATGCGCCGTGTAGCCGAGCATCCATCGCATTTGTTGCGCGTTGAAGCCGGCAGCGCAACTGGCCGCGGCGGCCGCTCCGAAGAGAGGCGCGATGCTGTGCGTGCTCCAATGGCTCTCGGTTTCGAATTGCTGGCTGCCGAGCGTCATCGTGACGCGGGTGCCAATGTCGTAGCCAAGTGCGACGGCGCGGAGGAAGCGGGTGCCGCCGATGTGGAACTGCTCGCCGGCGGCCAGCGCTGCTGGAACCACGGCGCAACCGGGATGGGACTGCGAAGGTGCATGAGAATCGTCCGTCTCGTCGGAGTGGGCGAGCATGCCGTTGGTCATTGCGGCTTCGATCGCTCCGCGCGACAGTTTGGACGCGACTACTGTGCAGGTATCTTCGCCGGCATGTGCCTGAGCAAATTCCAGGGCGCGTTTTCCGGGAAGCAGGGTTGAGCCGGAAATCATGGCCGCGAGGGTGTCCAGGATGTGGTGTTTTGTCTTTTCGGTGATTTCCTCGGGTAGCGGATTGTTGGCCGCCTCGCTCATATAGCTGCTGAGCGGGCTGATTACTGGCCCCGTGGGTTTGGCTGGTTTGTCCTGCACAGCTGAATTCAGCGCAAAGACCGGCGGGGAAGGGAGTGCCGCGGCACCGATGGTCCATCCCGCCAATTCCAGGAGATTGCGGCGGGATAACTTTCGTGGTTTGCGGGCGCTGTGATCTGTTTTCATGAAAGTCGGCATACTCGCTTCCGGAAATTCGGCTTACTCTTTGAACTCAACGAAAATCGATTCAGGCTGCACTGACCTGCCGGGCGATCGCTTCGCCAAGCTCTTGCGTCGAAGAGTTGCCGCCAATATCGGGCGTGCGTACTTTTGCGTTGGCCAGAACTGCGGCAATTGCCTGTTCAACGGAGTCGGCTGCTTCGTTGGCGCCGAAATGCCGCAGCATCATTGCGCCAGACCAGATCTGCCCGATGGGATTGGCGATTCCTTTGCCCGCGATATCCGGCGCGGAGCCGTGAACCGGCTCGAACATGGAAGGAAATTCTTTTTCCGGATTGAGATTCGCTGATGGCGCGATTCCTATCGAGCCCACGACCGCCGGACCGAGATCGGAGAGGATGTCCCCGAAAAGATTGGAACCCACCACCACATCGAACCAATCCGGATGGCGGACGAAGTGCGCGGAAAGAATGTCGATGTGATATTGATCGGTGCGAATGTCCGGAAAGTTCACCGCCATTTCGTGGAAGCATTCGTCCCAAAAAGGCATGGTGTGAATGATGCCGTTGGATTTGGTAGCGGAAGTCAGATGTTTGCGGCGGCCACGCGCAAGTTCAAACGCGAATCGCAGCACGCGATTGACGCCGCGGCGCGTGAATACCGCCTGCTGCACGGCCATTTCGTCTTCTGTGCCCTGATAAATCCGCCCGCCGATATTCGAGTATTCGCCCTCGTTATTTTCACGGACGATTGTGAAATCGATCTCCCCGGGCTTCCAATTTTTCAGCGGCGTTTCGATTCCTTCAAACAACCGCACAGGACGAAGGTTGACGTACTGCCGGAATGTACGCCGGATCGGAATCAAGAGTCCCCATAACGAAACGTGATCCGGGACATTCGGGTAGCCCACTGCGCCCAGAAAGATGGCGTCGAACGGCCGCAGTTGTTCCAGGCCATCGTCGGGCATCATCTTTCCGGTACGCGCGTAGGTTTCACAGCTCCAGTCGAATGCCCGCCAGTTGAAATCAAAACCGAAGCGTTTTCCTGCGGCTTCGAGCACGCGAATGCCCTCGGGGACCACTTCTTTGCCGATTCCGTCGCCGGCAATCACCGCAATGTTGAACATTTTCATTGGCCGTTTTTCACCCTGCGCTCGCGGACAGCAATGGCGACAGCGCTGACACATCCGCGGCGGTTTCCAGCGTCCGGACGAACGCAATTATTTGTTCCATCTTCTCCCGGGGCCAATCGGCATACTCGGCGCAGCCGCGGAATTTTACCGCAGCCTCATCAAAGGTCATCGGATTTGCGGGGCTGCCTTTGCCGAATGCGGCGCGCCCTGTGATCACTTTGCCGTCTTTAAGAGTGATTTTCAGGAGAGAAGTCATTTTGTCGAAGCCCGCGCTTTCCGCTTCGGGGTCCACATAAAAGTTGACCTTGCGCATCATTGCTTGAACATCGGCACGCCGCACGACCTTATCAGAAAACTGGCCGAGCCCGGCTTTGCGTTCGATCAGAAGGATTGCCATGCAGAATTCCATGCTGAACTTGGCCTCAAGGCCGGTCTTCGGGTCGTGATGGAGCAGCGTGGTGGTCATGATGTGATTTGCGCCCACGTCGACTTTCTCTACCTGCGGCGCTTCGATATTGTTTACCTGAATCAGGCGCGCAAGCTCCGTCATCGCGGGATGAGTGAGAGAGCCGGAAGGGTATGGCTTCAGCGAAATGCCGGGAGAGGCGAAGGTCCACGGATTTCCCAAACGCCCCATGATTGCGGCTGGATCGTAGGATCCTCCGGCCGCATGGAAGAATCCACGGTCCGCCTCGAGGATCTGCTCGGCCGCGGTCCACCCGAGCGCCACAAGTTCGGCAGAAACAAGCCCACTTTCGCTCGCGTGCCCCGCCTGGTAGGGCTTGGTCATGGTGCCGAAATTTTCGCGCAGGCCGCCGGAGTTACTGGCAACCAGGCCAAAGGTCTTCAACGTTTTCGAAAGATCGAAATTGAGGAGCCGGGAGCAGGCGGCTGCTGAACCGAACGGCCCGCAGGTTCCGGTAGTGTGAAACCCATCCCCATAGTGTCGAGGGGCGATAGCTTCCGCGATTTTGCACTCCACTTCCACGCCCAGGTGATACGCCGCCATCCATTCTTTTCCACTGACTCTGCGTTGTTCCGCAAGCGCAAAGAGCGCCGGTAAAACGGGAACTGTCGGATGCGTCAACAATCCGTACACGCGGTCGCTGGCGGCGGCAAGTTGCGTGTCGTCGAAGTCGTCGGCGTGAATGGAGATGCCGTTTACAAGCGCGGCAAATCGCGGAGAAGTTTTTTGCGCTGTGCCGATGATTGTGGATTTTCCGGCGCACGCCCCGGACTGTTCGACAAAGTTGCGCGAAATCGGGCCGCTATCCGCGCGCGAACCCGCCAGCGCCAAGCCAAGCCCGTCCAGGATGGACTTTTTGCCCAATTCAATTACGTCCGCGTGAATGTTTTCATATTTCGTGCGAATTACAAATTCGGCCAGGTATTTAGTGAGGCCGGGGGTCTTGGGAAAATCGCCCGGTTCAGTATTTTTCGCTGCCTCCGCGGTGTTCGCGAGCAGGGAAGCGCCGATCACCGCGAGAGAAGTCTTGCCGAAGTCACGTCTTCGCATAATTCACCGGGACGCCGTGAGAGCTAAGGCTGGATGTCATACACGCGGACTTCGGCTTCCTTGCCGGCATGATGAGGCACTGCGAGATAGTAACGGTTGAGTTCCGGCACCAGAATCCCCGTCTTCGCGCGGAAAGCGCCCGGAATTTTGGCAAGCAGCGCGTAGTGATCCGCATCCTTTTGCTCAAAAACGTCGAGGAACCCGTCGCCCGCAAGATAAATGCGTTTGTGCTGCGCGTCATACGCGGCATCGTCAACCATGCCAACGGCCGGGATGTTCGCAATCACCTTTCCATCGTCCGAGTTGAGGACGATCAGCTTTCCGGGATTTCGCGTGACCACGAACAAACGGTGGTTGTCCTCATCAAATGCCATTGCGACGTTGAGTTTATCACCGGCCGGAAGCGGCCATTTCGCGCTAATTTCGGATTTGTTGCGGTCCATGACTGCCACGGTATTCTGGCCGGTGATGTTGAGAAACATGCGCGGCCCGGACTTCTCGAGCACAATTGCTTCCACGTGGTCCGATGGAATTTTGATGTCGCGCAGTTTTTTCGAATTGTTTGTGTCAATCACGCTGATCAGGGAATAGGGCGTGTGCGCTTCCCGGCCGCCGTTCACGACGTACATGTAAGAAGTGGCGGCGTCGTAAGCGATGGAATCGGCGTCGATGGAAACTTTTATTTCGCCGAGCGGCTTGTAGGTGTCGCTGTCGTAGATTTTCACGGCCGAGGCGTCGCCCTCAACCACAAAGAGTTTCTTCAAGTCCTTGCGAAAGAGAATTGCGTGGGGCGCTTTAATGTCCGGCATCGTGCGGATGCGCTGGTTTGATTTCGAGTCCAGAATCTCGAGCTTGTCGTTTTCTTCCGCGGTGAGGAATAAACGGTGGCCTTCCAGGTCAACGGCGAAGTGGTCGAAGTCTCCATCCTTGAGACCGGGCAACGGAATTGTGGCTGCAAGCTTCAAGGGTGTTTTTTCCTGGGCCGCCGCGACGAAGGACATGGACAGTAAGAAAGTGAAAGCCATCGAGAAATTACGCTTCATGCGTTCCGCTCCAAGGGAATGACGTGAACTCGCCCTAAAGAAATTCTGGGGCCGCAAAACCACGCGGATGCTACGTCACACTGGCAGGTGCGTCAACGCCCGTGGACTGGTGTCTGGCCAGGAAGCCGCACACGAGGTGACGGATATTCAGTATTTGAAAGGGATTTCCAGCACCTTTCGACTGAGCGGCTAAACAGAAATTAATGTTGCCTTAAGGGCAAATTGGCGTGGATGGATATTATGCTTTGTCGTGCCAGATGTTCGTTGTAGCGCTAGCCCGGAAATCATCAGGTGTGAATCTGCGCGTGATTCTATTTTCGGGGAAAAGACACGCCGAATTTCAGGTTTTCGAGGTGCAATAATAGCCTCGAACGGGCCGAGGACGAGTGGGCGAATCGCCCGCGCCCACTCGCTCTCGAGATTGTTGGCGCAAAATAAAGCGAATGTTGACCGAGCCGGACTATTTATCTATCAAAAGTGCTCTTTGGAGGAGCAGATGAAAAGTGTGCGGTGGGTTGTGGTTGGCCTGCTGGCATTGACCGCAACGCTCTGCCCGGCGCAAGTGCAAAACGAAAGAGTGATCGCGATTCGCGCGGGGCACTTGTTCGACAGCAAGTCCGGGAAGATGCTTGAGAACCAAACGGTCTTGATCAAAGACGACAAGATCACCGCCGTTGGATCCTCGGAGGCTGTGCAGATTCCCGCTGATGCCCAGGTGATTGACCTGAGCAAATCCACCGTGCTGCCCGGACTGATTGACGGGCATACCCATGTCTTCGGTTTCGGGCTTGACGGCATCAAGCCGGGCGGTCCGCCGTTCGCCAGCCCGATCAACGACACGCGCGAATACCGGACGCTTCTGGCGCTCGCGAACGCGCAGAAAGATCTCCGCGCGGGATTCACGACGCTCCGCGATCTGATGAGCCATAACGGCGGCTATGCGGATGTTGACATCAAGAAGGCGATCAATCGCGGCTATTTTCAAGGCCCGCGGATGCAGGTTTCCACCATGGGACTGGTTGCAACCGGCGAAGGCATGCTGGGTTCGCCGGAGGTAAGTCTTCCCAGGAATTATCAAACGGTGGATGGACCTTGGGCTGCGCGGCAAGCGGTGCGCGAGCAGATCCACTACGGCGCGGACTGGATCAAATTTCATTCCACGGCGGATTATGAATTCGAACCCGATGGGGCGCTGAACAGCGATCCAACGTTCACGAAAGAGGAAGTGTTCGCCATCGTGGATGAGGCGCACCGCCACGGTAAGAAAGCCGCTTGCCATGCGTTCGGCGGCGAGGGATTGCGGAACTGCGTCGAAGCCGGCGCGGACACGATCGAGCACGCCATCGAACTCGATGAAGCAACGGCTGACCAGATGAAGAAGAAAGGGATTTATCTGGAGCTGACCGCTTACCACTATTCGCTGAGCGACTACATCGCGCGCGATGCCAAATCCACCGGCGGGAAATACAGCTTGCAAGGGCTGCGGGAAAAAAGCGGGCGCCTGGCGATTGCGCGCGGCCTGAAGATTTCCTTTGGCAGCGGCGCCGGCCCGTTTCCGCACGGCACACAAGCGGCGGAGTTTGCGTATCTGGTGAAGTACGGGATGTCCCCGAGCCAGGCCATTCAGGCGGCAACCACCGTTGCGGCGGAGATGATGGGATGGCAGGACCGCGTCGGCTCCATCGAAAAAGGGAAATTTGCGGACGTCATTGCCGTCGCCGGCGACCCATTGAAAGACATTACCGAACTGGAGCGGGTAAAATTCGTAATGAAGGGCGGCCAGGTGATCCGGGACGATTCGAAATAACCCAGATCCCATGCGGGAGCTTTCGCGCTTAGAAGTGTTATGATTCCCGCCTGCAATTTATTTTAGGAACGTCGGCTTATGCGCATCCTGCTGGTCGAAGACGAACGGAAGGTGGCCAGTTTCATCGCGCGAGCGTTGCGCGAAAACTCTTACGCCGTGGATATTGCGGAGAGCGGCGAAAAGGCTCTGGAACTTACCACGGACGTAACCTACGATGCGATTCTCCTGGATGTTCGCCTGCCGGGCCTGAGCGGCATTCAAGTCTGCCGGGAGATGCGCCAGCAGGGGATGGAAGCGCCTGTCCTTATGTTGACCGCGCGTGGACTGGTCGAGCAGCGGGTGGAAGGGCTGGACGCGGGCGCGGACGACTACCTCACCAAGCCGTTTGTGCTGGCGGAGCTTCTTGCGCGCGTACGAGCGCTTGTTCGGCGGGGATTGCACAGCGGCAACGCGAAGCTGCATTACGGCGACCTGGAACTGGATCGGCACCGTCGGAGGGCCACGCGGGGAAAAGTGGCCGTGCCGCTGACATCCAAGGAATTTGCGCTGTTGGAACTTTTCCTGCTGCATGCTCCGGACCTGGTGACGCGCAGCGAAATCGTTGAGCACGTCTGGGATCGCCATTTCGACAGCGAAACTAACCTAGTCGAAGTCTACGTCAATCGGCTGCGCCAAAAGATCGACCAGAACCGTTCGGTCAAGTTGATCCACACCGTGCGAGGCATCGGCTATCGCCTCGGGGCCGTGGAACCATGAAGACCAAGACGCTGCGCTTCAGGATGATGGTGCTGTTCTGCACCATCGTCAGCGTGATGCTGGTGGCCTCCTATCTTGCGTTTTGGGGATTGCTTGCCCACGCAATTCCTACGCAACTGAATCACCAGCTGCAGGAAACCGGCCGGCTGCTGATCGCTGACATTGCTGCTGAGCCCGAAGGGCGGGACATTGAACGCCTAGACATCCCCGGAGAATTTTTTGAACTGCTCGATCCCGAAGGCCGCGTCCTTCAGCGATCGCTCAATCTGCCGGTGCCGATAAGTTTGAAGCGACTCGACCCTGCGGCGACTCAACCGGCATTTCAGGTAGGCGATATTGAGGGCGAGCAGACCGTGCGAGTGGCGATTATTCCTTTCGAGCTGGCAAACCAGAAGCGCTTCCTGGCTGTGGCAATTCCCACATTCGGAACAAACCGGGTGCTCGATACGTTTGGGCAGATCGTTCTGATTCTGTTCCCCATCAGTTTGTTGCTGACCGCCGGAATCTCCATGATTTATGTGGGCCGCAGCCTTGCGCCGATTACGGAATTGACGCAGCACGCCGCGTCCATGGCCCGGCGCGTTACGCAAAGCCAGGGATTCTGGGAGCCGCTACCCGTCACTAACCCGCATGACGAGTTGGGCCGGCTGGCGGAAACGTTTAACGATTTGTTCCGTGGGGTGGACTCCGCGGTGCGCCAATTGCGCCAGTTCGTCACCGACGCGTCGCACGAGCTGCGCACCCCGATTGCGATTCTTCACGGAGAAACGGAGCTTCTTCTCTCCAAGCCTCGTACGGCGGAGGAATACCAGAAAACCCTTGCCATCTTTGACGACGAGCTGAAAAAGCTCACTCGCATGGTTGAGGGGCTGTTCACGCTATCCATCGCTGACGCCGGCCAACTGCATCTGGAGTTGGAACCGGTCTACATTAACGAACTTTTGGAGGAGGCTTGTGCGCTGGTGACTTCGAGGGCGCGAAAAAAGGGAATTGCCATCGTTCGGCACCTCGACCAGGAATTTCCGTACACGGGCGATGAGGCGTTCCTGCATCAGCTATTTCTTATTTTCCTGGACAACGCGATCAAATATTCTCCCGAGAGGAGCGTGCTTCGCGTTAGCCTCGAGGAGGTGGACGGCATGATTCGGGTGCGCTTTCAGGATCACGGCATCGGCATCGCAGAGAAGCATTTGCCGTTCATTTTCGAGCGATTTTACCGGGCGGCGCCTTCCAATGCCGGTGATTCACACAGCGGTGGACTGGGATTAGCCATCGCCCAGGCCATCGCGCGCGCGCATGGCGGCTCCATCGAATGCACCAGTGAAGTGGGCGCCGGCTCCAGTTTTACAGTTCTTCTTCCCTTGATTCCTGCTGGCCAGATGGACGCTCCGGAACCATCTAAACAGAAATTAATCATGGGTTAAGGCATCTACCGCCTGTATACACTAGGCTCCGCCCAACGTGGAGGTGGGTCTGTGTTCTCTCAGAAAACTGTTAGCTTGTATTCGTTTGGCCGCACAACCGTTGTTTTCTTAATACTTGCCATCATCTTTTGTGCACCCACTCTCGCCCAGGTCGCGGGAGGAACGCTTTCGGGAACAGTATCAGACCCCAACGGGTCCGGAGTCCCGCAGGCGAAGCTGGTCATCAAGAACGTCGCGACCGGCGTCGAACGCACGGTTACCACCAACGCGGATGGATTTTACACCACGGTGAACTTGCTGCCCGGGTCGTACGAGATCTCGATTACCGCGACCGGGTTCAATTCGGAAACCCGCCACGGCGTGACGATGACCGTTGGCTCGCAGATCACCATCGATATCGCCCTTCGCGTCGGAACCATCTCGAACAAGGTGGAAGTTACCGCCCAAGTTCCCGACGTCCAACTCCAGAGTTCTGACATCAGCGCGGTCGTCATGGCCAATACCGTCCGCGAACTGCCGCTCAACGGCCGCAGCTGGACCGACCTTGCCGCTCTTCAGCCGGGCGTTTCGACCATCCAGACCCAGCCAACTTTCGCCGTTGGCGCGGATCGTGGCAATCGCGGCTTCGGTCAGCAGCTCACAATTTCCGGTGCCCGCCCGCAGCAGAACAATTACCGCCTGGACGGCATCAGCCTGAACGATTACGCGAACGGCGCCCCGGGCAGTGTGCTTGGCGGCAATCTGGGTGTCGACGCAATTCAGGAATTTTCCGTTCTGACCAGCAACTACTCGGCGGAATATGGGAAAACCTCGGGTGGAGTGGTGAATGCCATCACCCGCTCCGGCACGAATGACTTCCACGGCAGCGCCTACGAGTTCCTGAGAAATAGCGCACTGGATGCGCGCAATTACTTTGAGGACCCCACGGCTGGCAAAGCGCCGTTTAAGAGAAATCAATTCGGCGGCGGTGTTGGCGGCCCAATCGTTAAGAACAAGACTTTCTTTTTCGCGGACTATGAAGGAATTCGCCAGGCAAAGGGCATTTCGAACGTCGACAACGTGCCTTCCATTGCGGCGCGTTCAGGTCTTTTGTGCTCGAATCCCGCTGGGGCAACGCCGCCAAATTCCTGTTCTACCACCCAGCTTCAACCCGGTCCAAATACCGACGCAAATGGCGTTGATTTGGAAGCCGCGAAGTATCTGGTGTTCTATCCTGTCGCCCCCGCGACAAACAATATTGGAAATGGAGACGTCGCGAAGTTCATCTTCAATGCGAATCAGGTGGTGAATGAAAACTTTGTTACCACGCGCATTGACCATAGATTCTCGGAGAAGGACAGCCTGTTTGGAACATACCTGTACGACAAGACGCCTTATACCTCGCCCGATTCATATGGAAACGTCGGGCTTGGATCGCTCACTTCCAGGCAGATTGTTGCCGCCGAAGAAACTCATAGCTTCACTCCCGGCTTCGTAAACGCGATTCGTTTCGGTTATAACCACGAACGCGTGGACAACAATGCGAGCGTCACAGCAATAAATCCGGCCGCGTCTGATGTCTCACTCGGAGCCTTTGCCGGCCGAAACGCTTCGGTAGTCACGGTTGGGGGACTGACCAGCATGCCTGGCGGCGTTGGAGGCCTGCCTACCTACCTGTACCGTTGGAACACGTTTCAGCTCTACGACGATGCATTCATCACCCGCGGCAAGCATTCCATCAAATTCGGCGGGGCTTTCGAGCGGATGTTTCTCCAGGTGGAGGCGCTGTCCGATCCCAATGGAATCTGGTTCTTTGGCAACATAAAGAATTTTCTGACCAACGTACCTACCAAATTTCAAGGTGGAATCGCCAGCTCGCTCACACCTCGCAATCTCCGCCAAAACATCTTTGGCGCTTATGTTCAGGACGACTGGCGCTGGAAGTCTAATCTGACAGTGAACCTCGGACTCCGCTATGAGATGACCAGCCAGATTACCGAGGCCGACGGGAAGCTATCTAATTTGAGGGATATAACCTCCGGCACCCCCCATTTAGGCGACCCGTTCTTTGAGAGCAACCCCACCACCAAGAATTTTGAACCGAGAATCGGATTCGCCTGGGATCCGCTCCGCAACGGCAAGCTGGCCGTCCGCGGCGGCATCGGATTATTTGACGTTCTGCCTCTTCCATACCAATTCATCCTTCTGGTGACTCAGGCGACACCGTTCTTCGAGTACACGGTGCTTAAAAACACCGCCGCTAATCCGATAAGCTTCTTCAATGGGCTGCCGAGCACATTCCCAGCAAACAAAGTGCGCGCCACATACACCGACCCCAACCCCCATCGCAATTACGTGAGCCAGTTTAACCTGAATGTCCAGTATCAACTCACCCCGAGCGTGGCAGCGATGGTCGCTTACGTCGGCTCTCGTGGCGTCCATCAACCCTTCCGCGTTGACGAAGCCAACTTGGCGTTGCCCACAAAAACAAGTGCCGGATACCTATGGGCGGCCGATGACTCCAACATCAACCCAAATTTTGGTACCGTCCGAGGGATGTTTTACCAGGGACGCTCTTATTTCAACGCCATGGAATTGCAGTTAGCCAAGCGCATGAGCCATGGTTTCCAGGTGCAGGGCACCTTCACCTGGGGCAAGAGCATCGACACCAGTTCGGCCACTCTGGCGGGCGACGCCTTCAACAACTCCATTTCCAGTCTAGACTGGTTTGACACGAAATTGACCCGGGGTCTCTCTGATTACAATGTGGGCCGCAGTTTTGTTCTCAATGCGACGTGGGAACTGCCTTCGCCTAAATCGTGGTCCGGCCCGGCCAAGTGGATTTCCGAGGGATGGCAACTGGGAACGATTCTGACCCTCAGCGACGGTGTCCCCTTTACCCCGACGTGGGGCACTGGCGACGATCCGGCCAACACCCTGAGCAGTGACGATTACGCTTATCCGAATCGCCTCGGTGGCTCCGGGTGCAGCAGCCTCACGAACCCGGGCAATCCTAGAAATTACATTAAAACCCAGTGCTTTGCGATTCCCACCGCGCCAGACTTGGCCTTTTGGAACGCCAACTGTCTCGGCGGCGATGCTGCATCTTTGCAATGCTTCAACCTTCGCGGCAACGCCGGTCGCAATATCATGAACGGTCCCGGAATTACCAGTCTCGACTTTTCCGTCTTCAAGAACAATCACATCCGGAGAATCTCTGAGAATTTCAATGTCCAGTTCCGGGTCGAAATGTTCAACATCATCAATCATCCTAACTTTGGGCCCCCGGGCCCAGGCGATGGCAATACGGACATCTTCCTTTCTGATACGAGTCCGAACCCCATCGCGGGAGGGTTAGTGAGGACCACGGTTCCCGAACGTCAGATTCAATTTGCACTCAAATTTATCTTCTAAACCCGGACGCGATCCGGACAAACCATTGAGGTGCACGCGTGAAGCTTCTTGAAGTTCGTCAGTTGGCGTTAGCAACTGTTGTGTTGGCGGGTAGCTTGGCTGTGTCGCTCGTAGCCCTGCCCCAGGCTGGCTATCACCTGTTGAAGAAATACGAATTGGGCGCCGCGCCCGGGGGCAAGGAGTATTGGGACTACATCACATTCGACTCTTCCACTCGCCGCTTGTACATTTCGCACAATACAGAGGTGAAGGTGGTCGCTGCGGATACTGGCGCGATTGTCGGCAGCATTCCCGACTTGAAGCGGGTGCACGGCATCGTGGTGATGAATGACCTGGGCCGGGGTTTCATCAGCGATGGCGGCGCCGATGAGGTTGTCGTCTTCGATCTGAAAACGCTGAAAGCAACCGGGCACATCAAGACCGGCGGCAATCCGGATTGCATCATTTATGATCCCGCTTCCAAGCATATTTTCGCCATGAACGGAAAGACGAATGATGCTTCGGTGATCGATCCTGCTTCGGAAAAAGTCATCGCCACCATTCCCATCGGTGGACGCCCCGAATACGCAGTGCCGGATGGGCATGGCACGATCTACGACAACGTTGAAGACAAAAACGAAGTGGTAGCCATTGATTCGATGACCAATACCGTGAAATCTCATTGGCCGATCGCACCCGCGGAGGAAGCTACCGCAATCGATCTTGACGCGCAGCATCACCGGTTGTTCATCGGCGGCCGCAACAAGATACTGGCCATCATGAACGTGGACAGCGGCAAGGTCGTCCAGACTTTTCCGATCGGCGCGGGCGTGGATACCAACATCTATGAACCGTCGAGCGGCACGCTCTTCGTTGCGGCGCGTGAAGGGTTGCTGCACGTTTTTCATGAGGATTCACCCGACAGTTTCAGCGTGGCCGAAACCGTGAAAACGGAGTTCGGAGCGCGCAACATGGCGCTCGATCCCAAAACCCACCAGTTGTTTATAGACACGGCCGACTTTACACCGGCGGCAGCACCCACGACCGAGCAACCCAAGCCACAGCCGACCCCGGTATCCGGAACGTTCCGGTTGCTGGTCTACGGCCGCTGAAGCACAATCCCATCTGCAAGGAAGGGCGAATGCCACTCAGCTATCGTGTCAGGCGATTCGCGGAAGTGTCCGCGGTTCTAGCATGCTTGAATTTCGGGCTATCGTTGGCGGATGCCCGGCCCGAGCCTGTGCCACAACAATCAGGTGATCAGCAGGCCGCTGCCCTTGATTTTGAAACGTATCGTACGCGCATCGAGCCAATTTTCCTGAAACAGCGAGAGAACGGCCCCCGGTGCTACGACTGCCACTCCACCTTAAGCACTCGGCTTCGCCTTGAACCGCTATCGGCAGGGAACGCGTCGTGGACGGAGCAACAGTCCCGCAGGAACTTCGAAGTCGTACTGCAACTCACTGCGCCCGGAGAACCGCTGAAGAGCCGCTTGCTTCTGCATCCGCTTGCGCCAGACGCGGGAGGGGATCCCACGCACACCGGAGGGAAATTCTGGAAATCGCAGAACGATCCGGAATGGCGGATGCTCGCCGAATGGGTCCGCCACGCCAATGCCGCGCCCTCATCGGCGCAAACGCGGACGAATTCGCAGTCCAAGGGCGAACTGGATTTTGAGTCCTTTAAATCGGCCGTACAGCCCATCTTCCTAAAGGAGCGGCCAGGACACGCCCGCTGTTACGGCTGCCATACCGCCGCGAACAGAGTCTTTCATCTCGCGGCTCTCTCGCCCGGCCTCAGCGACTGGACTGAGGAGCAATCCAGCCAGAATTTCCAGAGCGCCTCGCAAATGGTGGTACCCGGCAAGCCCCAATCGAGCAGGCTTCTCCTGCATCCTCTGGCTCCCGAAGCGGGAGGGGACGCATTTCATTCCGGCGGGCGGCAGTTCGCTTCGCAGGAAGATCCCGATTGGATGGTTCTGGCGCAATGGGTACGCTCGGCAGGGGCCCCCGCGTCCGATGCTTCGCCATCGAGCCATGCCGCGCGAATCTACATAACCAACAGCGCCGGTAACACCGTCGACGTAATCGATTCATCCACCAATCAGGTGGTGCAGGTGATTCGAGGCATCGGACTGCCTCACGGGGTGACTTTTTCCCCCGATGGAAAACGCGTGTACATCAGCAACGAATCGGAATCCATTCTGGATGTCGTGGATCGCGAGTCGGCAAAGATTCTGAAAAAGGTTGCTCTCAGCGGCCACCCAAACAATCTAACCATCACCAAAGATGGCGGCCGCGTGCTAGTCGGCATCCGGGAAGATCCCGGCTCGGTGGATGTGATTGACGCGAAATCGCTCGAACATACAAAAAGCATTTCCGTGGACGGGAGTGTGCATAACATTTTCGTCACCCCCGACGGCAAATACGCGGTCAGCGGCTCTATCGAGAATAAGGCCGCGACGGTGATCGACCTGGATACGGAAAAGGCTGCCTGGGAAGTTAAATTTGATCGGGGCGTGCGCCCCATGGCGTTTGAAGCAAACCCGGACGGTTCGACGCGCAGGATTTTCGTTCAGCTTTCCGGCTTGAATGGTTTTGCCGTCGTCGATTTTGCCAACCGCAAAGAGGTTGCGCGGATTTCGCTGCCGGACCAGCCCAACGGCTTCGGCGGTGCCGAAGAACGCCTGGGCACTCCCTCGCACGGCATCGGCGTTGCCCCGGATGGAAAGTCTTTGTGGGTCAACAGCACGGTCGCGAATGCAGTGTTCAAGTATTCTCTGCCCGACCTCCAACTCGTCGGCTATTGCCCGCTGCCAGTGCAGCAACCGGCGAATCACGCGGCCATCGGAGCGGTGCCCGAATGGATCACGTTCACACCTGACAGCCAGCGCGTGTACGACTCGAACTCCGGGGCGCGCTCCGTATCGGTGATTGACGCAAAGACTCTGAAGCTGATTGATGTGGTGAATGTTGGGGAAGTCCCGAAACGCATCAACACGCTCGTGCCGCGCTGAGGCTGGATTCCCCGCAAAAGCCGATGGTGACGTAAGTCAGGATTGCGCCGATTCCCGCCGCGGCGCGCGTTTATTCCTGCGTTTCCGGCTCGATGGGAATCTCGACTTGTTCGACTCCGGCTTCTTTTTCCGTGCGCTTGGCAATCTTCCGCTGCTCGCGGCGCTCGGCTTTTTCGCGCTGCTTTTCCAAACGCTTCATTTCCTTCTGGCGTTTTTGGAATGTGATGGCCATAGAATCTCCTTGAACTCGCAGAACAATTGGCTGCTTCGAAGAACCGACCGCGGAATTTACCAGCGCGGTTCGCGGGGTTGCCGTGCTGCTTCCCGGTAATCTTCGTTCGAGAAACGTTCCCGGTTGCCGCCGCCACGATTATCGGATCGAGGCGCGCGGGTAGCTTCCTTGGGGCGCGCTTCGTTTACCTTCAGGTTTCTGCCGCCAACCTGCTTGCCATCCAGTCCTGCAACGGCCTTCGCGGCTTCCTCGTCGTTCGGCATCTCCACGAACGCAAATCCCCGCGCGCGGCCGGTCTCGCGATCCTTCACCAGGTTCACGCGGCCAACCTGTCCGAACGGCTTGAACAGATCGTTTAATTCGCTTTCTGTGGTCTGAAAACTCAGATTTCCTACAAATAGACTCTTCATCCTTCTTCTCCTTTAAAGATTTGCAACCGCCCGCAATTATTTCTGCGCGTGGCTACAGGCACTTCGACTCCCCGTTAGTATGAGCCCCGAATGAATATCTGGAACCTGCCGGAACGCGACGGATGCCGCAACTTGCGCAGCGCCTTGGCTTCGATCTGCCGGATGCGCTCCCGGGTAACCGCGAACACCTCGCCAACTTCCTCGAGCGTATGTTGGCTGCCGTCATCCAAGCCAAACCGCATGCGGATGATGCGCTCTTCGCGCGGGGTGAGCGTGCGGAGGATCGACGCAATCTGGTCTTTCAGGTTCAAATCAATCGCCGCGTCCGAGGGCGACAACACGCCCTTATCCTCGATGAAGTCGCCCAAGTGCGATTCGCCTTCATCGCCCAGCGGCGTTTCAAAGGACATCGGCAGTTGCGCAATCTTCTTGGTTTTTCGGACCGCGTCCACGGGAATGTCCATGCGCCGGGCGATTTCCTCGGATGTCGGCTCGCGCCCCAATTCCTGGACCAATTGCTGGCTGGTGCGTACCTGCTTGTTGATCATTTCGATCATGTGCACGGGCACGCGGATGGTGCGGGCCTGGTCCGCGATGGCGCGGGTGATCGCCTGACGGATCCACCAGGTGGCGTAGGTGGAGAATTTGTAGCCGCGGCGCCAGTCAAACTTGTCGGTGCCGCGCATCAGGCCGATATTGCCTTCCTGGATCAGGTCCAGAAACTGCAGCCCGCGGTTGGTATATTTTTTGGCGATGGAGACCACCAGCCGCAAGTTGGCCGCCGTCAGTTCGCTCTTGGCCTGTTGCGCTTCCGTCTCGCCCTGGTGAATCACCGTCAGTGCGCGTTTCAGCGTGCTGGCGCCCACTTCGCTGGACTCTTCAATCTCCCGCAGCCGGGTGCGGCAAGTGCGCAATTCCTTGCGCGCTTCCATGGATGTGTCGCCGTGCGACGCCTTCACGCGCCGCTCCAGCCGCGCCGCCTCGCGCTCCAGAAATTCCAGGCGCTCCACCGTGTGGCGAAGCAGCTCGATCAGCCGTTTGCGCTCGCGCTCTTTGAATTCGATGGATCGTGCAAGCTGCGACATTTCCACGCGAGTCCGGGACAGCCGCCACTTGGCTCGACGAGACGCCAGCTTACCCGAACTCCCCGCCGCTTCCAGCTTGCCGCGCTGCTTCAATCCAAGTTCATGCAGCTTTGCTATCTTGTCGATGGTTCGCAGAGTGTGCCGTGTTTTTTCTTCGATCTTTTCCGGGGTGAGATCCTCTTCGTCAATCTGGACAATTTCCTTGATGGAGCGGTTTCCCGAACGCAAGTCTTCGGCGACGGCGATCAAAGCCTTGAGGACCACCGGGGATCGCGAGACTGTTTTCAGCACGCGAAGGCTGCCGCGCTCCAGCCGCTTGGCGATGGTCACTTCCTGCTCGCGCGTCAGCAGCGGCACCAGGCCCATTTCCCGCAAATAGACCCGCACCGGGTCGCTGGTTTTCTCAGGCGGCGATGCAGTCTGATCGAGTTCCGCATCTTCGTGGGACGTGGCGTCCTGCTGAGGCCGGGCCTCCGCCGGCTCAACGACATCAGCCGCGGCGTGCGCTATCTTGGCGTCTGAAGCATCTTCGTACAGAGCGATGCCTTCGCTCTCAAAGGCTGTAAAGGCGCTGTCAATCTCTTCGTTGGTGTGTTCTTCGGCGGCGAACGCGTCGTTCACCTGATCGTAGAGCAGGTAGCCTTGCTCTTTGCCCAGTTTGATGAGCAGCCGGACTTGATCTTGTTGTTCCTGAATTTCCCGTGACAATGATTTCTCCCCTCATCCGCTGCCAGTTTGCCCGGGCCTTTTGCTGCAGAGTTTCGCCCGGCAGGCACACTTGGACGAGGATTGGCTCAGATTGAATCTTTTTGCGGATTGCAGCTGTGGCTACCTACGCTGCGTTCGGTGGACGGGACTCCGGTGTCCCGATGCTCTTGGGTGCTGCGGCATTTGCAGCTCTAGAATCAGATGCCTACCATCATACACTACCTGCGTGTCCGCCGGTGGGGTTCACTGCAGGCTCGCGGAGCCTCTCCTGTGAAATACCTGTGAAGACTCTAAGTCTGCGACGCGCGCTTTCCCGAAGTGCTTCGGCTTTTCCTGAGAATGGTTCCTGCACCCCGCCGAAGAGCCTTCTCGCCATTGGCACGAGCAGGGAAGTGAAGCGGATCCCTCAGGCTCTGCAATTCACGATAGTAATAGAGCGCTGTGGGCCTTTGCCGGTGAAATCGCAGGCTCTTTAGAAAAGCGATCTCTTCCTCGCTTGCGTCGCCACTCATGCCGCGATTACGAAGAAATTCGCTGAACCCTGGCTGCTCCTCGGTTCCGTGAGTGGCTCCAGTTTCCACAAATTGGAAACGCACCAGCCGAGCGGAAGCCAGCCGCTTGTTCAAAAGCGCCTCGACCGCAAAGGTCTTTAGATCGATGTCCCAGGATTCAATCACCGGGCCCAGGAAGGCCGAGCAATGCTCCGCGGTGAGGTTGTATACATCCGTGTCCAGAAACTCCAGGATCATGGCCCGGGTTTCCTCGTAGGACTGGTGTTGAACTTGCCCCATCCGGCGCAGCCATTCCTCGTTTTTCAACTCTTCCCGCGCCACGCCTTTTGCCACATCCAGCAGTGTCTGGCTCACCATTCGCTCCAGTTCGCCGAAGGCCTGCTTCTCAAAAATCTGGCGAATTTCAGCGCGCCTTTCGGGGCTGCACTTCTTGACGATCAATTCACGCGCTTCCCGAAACAGAGGCGCGGGAGGTTCGGCCAGTTGACGTTTCAGCTCTTCGTGGCGTTGCGCCTGCACCATCGAAGAGAGATGACCTTTAGGGAATTCCAGAAATGCGTCCATTTTTTCGTAAAGACCTGTGCGTTCGACCGCCGGAGGCGCCTTCTTGCGCGAGAGCAATTGGGAGATGTACGACTCCGTGACTTGCGCCGCAGCCGCCAGGTCGCGCTGCTCCAATCGGAGTTCCTTGAGCCTTTGCCGGATGATGTAGCTGACATCCACGAAACTGCTCCTCTGGATTAACCAAATAAGTGAAGTCAATTGTATGCGAGCTCTAGCCACTTGACAAGAACTGTAAAGTGGCGCAAGCTGGAAATGTCATCCCAAGGCTGCCTTCAGGTTTGGAAAACCCGGCGGGGTTCCTGAAATACTCCCTTGCTCACGAACCGAAGGAGCTCCCTATGTTTGTTCGCAAAGTGTCCATGCGCTTGCGGTCCGAAGCCGCGGCGGAATTTATCCGCAAAATGGAAGACGAGATCATCCCGTTGCTTCGCAAACAGAAGGGTTTTCTGGACGAGATGACCTTGCTGGCGCAAAGCGGCAAGGAAGTGTACGCCTACAGTTTCTGGGAAAGCAGCGGCGACGCGGAAAATTACGACAAAAGCAGTTTTGCCCAGATTACCGGAATGCTCTCCGGAGTTATTGAGGGCCCGCTCCGCGTCCACACCTACATGGTTGCCAATTCCACATTTCACAAAATGGCTGCCGCAGTCGCTTCCTGATTCAGCCGGGTTTTCGCCGGCCGGTTAGTCGTTGGCGGAAGACCGATGAAGATTCTGAAGAGGGAAGGCGCCGAGCCTCTCCTGATTTCTCTTCGCAGGTTCTCGGCAGAGGAGAATGGATGCAAATCGCGATCTGGATTTTTGTGGGACTCGCCGCCGGATGGCTCGCCGGCAAAAGCCTCGAAGGGAAGGGCTATGGCGTATGGCTGGACTTGGCATTGGGTGTTGCCGGTGCCGTCGTTGGCGGCCTCCTGGCTCGTTCCATCGGCTATTCCGGATATGACGGGGCGTTTGTTTCCACTTTCATGGCAATCGGTTGCGCGGCGCTTTTGACGATTTTGGTGGCGATGGCAAACCGCAGAACGATTCGCGCCAGGGCGCTCTGATTGGCTCCGGTTCCAAAATTTGCCGGCAGCCCTGTGGTTCCAATGACAGAAATGAACGAATCAAACATGATCCTGATCCGCGAAGGCGCGCTTTTGCCGCCAAACTTCGCGCTAGAAAGTGAAGCGTTCCTGCCTGGCTGGCGGATGGTCAAAAATTTCGATGGCTATACACTGAACCGGAAGATCAGCCAGGCAAACTGGAATTTTGTCCGCCTGAACGGTGAACACAAAGCCAAAGCCATTGGCCGCGTTTACGCCGGGACTCTTCGAAAAGGAATCGCCAAGATTTTGCACACCCTCCGGGGGAAGAAGTTCAACTCCCTGGAGATAACCGTGGTTGGGCTGAAGCGTTGCGTGGGCCTGGCTTTCGTTAGCATTTCGGCGAACCGGCGGCACATCCAGGGCGGACTTAGAGTTTCTCCATAGAGATTTCTTGGTGCTCCCGGCTGGAAAGCGCAAGCTTCTTTCCCGGGATTGCCGGAAAGCAGCAGCTGTTTAATTTTTGCAACGAATCAGGAAAAGGAAACGCGGATGACAAAACTATATGTTGGCAATCTCTCTTTCGGAATGAACGATGAATCCCTGCAACAGTTGTTCGTGGACAAGGGCTATCAGGTCTCATCGGCTCGCGTGATAACGGACCGGGAAACAGGACGCTCACGGGGCTTTGGTTTTGTCGAATTGGGTGATGGCGGCGATGCGACGAAGGCGATTGGCGAACTGAACGGGCTCGATGTGGATGGCCGGCAGTTGCAAGTGAACGAAGCGCGCCCCCAGGAATCGCGTGGCGGCGGTGGTGATCGTTCGGGTGGCCGCGGCGGTTATTCCGGCGGGCGATCTGGCGGAAACGGTCGCCGCAGTTATTAAGCCTACGTGACCTTGCATGTTGCTCGCGGGCAGCCGTGGGTTGGCGTGCCCGAGGAAACCTTTGACGTTGGGTTGGGCCGAAAGTTTACTTTCGAAAAGTGACAGGAGGCAGTTTTGGAGAATTTTCCGGCAGGCCAATACATCAAGCATTTTCAGTACGGTTGCGGTGTGATAACCGAGTCAAAATTGGACCGTACAACCATTGATTTTGACGCGCACGGAATCAAGATTTTCGTCACCAGTCTGATGGTTGTCGAGCTTGCCGAAGGCACACCCCCCAAGCGGCGCCGCGCGAAGCGTCCCAAGGCGGCAATGCCGGCTCCCACACTGAATGCCCGCGTCTTCGTTCCCGGTGCCAAATGAGCGGCGGTATTCTCGTGCAGTATGTCGGATTTCGGACAAACGCAGGGTCACGAGAGTACACGTTCAACGTTCGCGGTGACGGGGAAGATCGTGAGTTCACGATAAATATTGCCAACGAGGCGTTCGTTAGCCATCGCGCGCGGTATCAGGATGCACCCGCAATCTGCGCCGAACGGCTGCAGGCGGAGTTGGCCGCCCACGAAAACCATCCAATCGAGACACAGTACATCATCACCAGCGCCGAACTGGAAACCTATCGAGCCGCTCGCGCTCCCAAGGGGGGCGAGAAATTGTGGACCCGTAAGTCGAACGATGAGTACTAGACCTTGTAGGAACCCCTAGAACGGGTAATTCTCCGCGTTGCCCCCCTGCCCCGAAACCCTTCATTGCCAACCCCAACCGCAAGTAGTAGTGTCCCCGCATGGCCAGGAAGCCGAAGAATCGCACGAAGGGGGGCCGTACGACCATGCCAGCCGATCATGATGAAAAAAACGCCGCGAATGGCGAACTGCGCGAAGGCGCAAACGTCGATAAAATCCGGGACATTTTATTTGGTTCCAACATGCGGGAATACGAGAAGCGCTTCGCCCGCCTCGAAGAGCGACTCAACAAATCTTCCGAAGCTCTCCGCGAGGACCTCAAGAAGCGTTTTGATTCTCTGGAAACCTATGTCCGGGAGGAAATGGAATCCCTCGGCCAGCGCCTGAAGGCCGAAAAATCCGAACGCGCCGAAAGTTTGAAAGAGCTGGCCCGCGAATCGCGCGACAATTCGAAAACGCTGGAAAAGAAACTTTCGCAACTGGAAGAGCAACTCGATTCCGCCCAGGCCGATCTACGCTCTAAGATTCTCGAGCAGTCCAAGTCCCTCGGCAGCCAAATTCAGAAGTCCAAGGACGAGCTGGAAACCGCGCTTGAGCACGAAGCCGAAACGCTACGCGCCGACAAGACCGACCGTGCCATGCTGGCGGACCTCTTCACCGAACTCTCCATGCGTTTGAAAGACGAATTGGAGCTCCCCGAGAAATAGGCAGGTAGCATAAGCATGGGTTCCGCCCCCCGACATTCCCGGGATCCTCTCGAATTTCGACCCAAAATGGCCGAGACGCCACCAACCCGACCAGCGCCGGAACCCGACGAGGCTTCGCTTGAACCTGATGCCCAGGCATACCTTGAGCTTCGTCAACTGATCCTCGCCCCGGAGCAGGAGGCCCTCGAGCGCCTCCACCAACGGGTGGACGATCCTGCATCGCGCACCGAAGACGTTGGCAGCGTGGTGGCGGAGGCCATCCAGCTGCGCCGCAAACAGGGCGGCGACGAAGCCCTGAGCATCGCCCTTGCCCCCACAATCGAAACTGCGTTGCGAGAATCGGTGCGTAAAGATCCCACCACCCTCGCGGACGCCCTCTTCCCGGTCATGGGCCCGGCGATTCGCCGGTCGATTCTCGAAACGCTTCGCTCCTTTCTCGAATCATTCAATCAGGTCCTGGATCAGAGTCTGTCCGCGAAGGGACTCAAGTGGAGGCTCGAAGCATTGCGCACGGGGCGGTCCTTCACCGAAGTCGCCCTGCTGCATAGCCTGGTGTTTCGTGTCGAGCAGGTGTTCCTGATTCACAAGAAAACTGGCCTGCCGATCGGACACGCTGTGGCCTCGGCGGTCGCCATGCAGGACCCCAGCCTGGTGTCGGGGATGCTTTCCGCGATCCAGGATTTTGTGCGCGACTCGTTCCACACTTCGCAAGGGCAGGGAATAAACCGCATGAATGTCGGCGACCTCGACGTGTGGATCGAAGAAGGCCCCCACGCAATCCTCGCGTGCGTGATTCGCGGTATCGCGCCCCGAGAATTGCGCGACCGGATGGCTGAGGTTCTGGAGAACGTTCACCGCGAATATTCCGAACAACTGGCACAGTTTGATGGTGAGACCGCGCCGTTCACAAAAGCGGGTGAAGAGCTTTCCCGGTGCCTCGAGCATCGCTACAGGGAAGAATCGAAGGCCAAGAGTTTTGGATTCGTTTATGCCACCGCGGCCATTCTGTTTCTGTTGGCCGCGGGATGGGTCGGCTGGCGCGCTGTGCAGTACGGCCGCTGGGACCGCCTGGTAAACAAATTGCAAGAGCAGCCCGGATTCGTGATTACCTCCTTTGGGTGCGAGCATGGGAAGTTTGTCGTCCGCGGAATGCGCGACCCCCTTGCGGCGGATCCGGTGCAAGCCATCCATGGCTCGAATGTTGACCCTGCCGACGGGGAATTTCACTGGGGCGGCTACTATTCCCTGGATGATGGCATTGTTGAGCAGCGGGCAAAATCCATTTTGTCGCCGCCCGCGACGGCAATACTTAAAGTTAAATCAGGCGTACTGGTGGTTACCGGCGTGGCGTCCGCGAACTGGGTGAAGGATATTCAGACCAGAGCGTTGCTGGTCCCGGGAATCCATTCGGTGGAACTTTCACCGGAATTAAATCCCGGTCGATTGGCTTTTAACCAGGCCAAAGCGCAGATTGAGAGTGCGGTCGTGAAATTTCCTGTTGCCACCGCGGCACTTTCGCCAGCCGAGCGTCTCGCTCTCAGCAACCTTGTGGCAAGTATCCAATCACTCCTCCAGTCTGCAGACGGCTTGCACCAGAGCGTCACTTTGGAAGTGCTGGGCCACACTGATTCCACCGGCGCGGAAGTGGCGAATTTGGATCTGAGCCAACGCCGCGCGGATCGAGTGGCCTGGGAACTTGGGCAATTTGGCGTCCCGGAGCGAGTCTTGCGGCCCCGCGGAGTTGGCACAACGAACCCGCTTCGCACCGAAGAAAATGAAGAGAATCGACAGTTCAACCGCAGCGCTACCTTTCGCGTCAGCGCGCCGCCTCCCTGATCCCCGACCATGCTCCAGAAAAAAATCTGCATGCTCGGCTCGTTCGCTGTAGGAAAGACCAGCCTCGTCCGGCGGTTTGTCGAGAGCATCTATTCCGATGTGTATCAAACAACGGTTGGGGTAAAGATCGACAAAAAAAATGTGAAAATAGGCGAAAAAGAGATGTCCGTGGTCCTCTGGGATATCTACGGGGAAGACGACTACCAGAAAATGCGATGGACTTATTTGCGGGGGGCTTCGGGCTATCTACTGGTGGCCGACGGCACGCGCAAAGCCACGCTGGAAAAGGCCGTCAGCCTGGAACAAAGAGTCCGCGAGGAAGCGGGCGCGATACCTTTTGTCCTGGTAATCAACAAGAGCGATTTGATCCGCGATTGGGAACTTGACCCGGCGTTAGAATTACAATTGGCCGAGCAGGGGTGGAGCATCGTTCGCTCAAGCGCAAAGACGGGAGAGGGCGTCGAGGAATCCTTCTCTCTGCTTGCACGGAAAATGCTGGGATGAACATGGCTCACGTACTTGAAAAATTCCCGATGGAGATGGGATTCGCGCTTTTTGAGCACCGCGGCGACGGCAATTTTCTTCCCCTCGCGGAACTTCCAAATTGGTTTTCCGAAATCTGGGGCCATGCTGGCAATGCAACCGGCGGAATTCCCCTTGCCCTGCAATCGCCATTTCTTGAAAATTTTCTGTTGGAAGCAGAAGAGTTCTGGAATTCTCCAGGCTCCGCCCCCTGTCAGTCGGAAACCTGGATCGAAAAATCCCGCTCCGGCCGCGAAATCCCCGTGCAGGCAAAGGCGCTCCTTCTGGAGGCCAAGCGGATACTGGCTCTTTTCAGCCCCGATTCGCAATTTCGCGAACAAGTTAAGATTCTGCAAACTGCCCGAAACGCCTTGCTGGATCACGAACGCCTGGCGCGGGAAATCCAAAAAAAGGAAATTCTGCTGCACTGCATCGTGCACGACCTCTCCCAGCCGCTCAGCGTGATGCATGTTGCGATGGATTCGCTTTCGCATGAGTCCATCAGTGAACGCTCCAGGCAGTTTCTGACTCTGGGCAAACATGCCAGCAGCCAGCAGGAGGCGATGATCCGCCAGATCCTGCAAACTTTCTCCGATGACTTGCGAGCCAGTCTCGATGCGGGCACGGAGGGAAGTTCGGCCGCCGATCTTCTCGAGTGCGCCCGCAGGACGATGAGTTCTCTGGAGCCTGTCTTCCAGGCCAAAGGCGTGCGTTTGGCCGTTTCCTCAACCATAAATCCCGACGCCAAGTGGCCCGTGATTGCCGAAGAATCCCGGTTACAGCGTATCTTCTCAAACCTGCTCGAAAATGCTCTTCGTTACACTCCGGCGGGCCGCCAGGTCACGATTGGCGTCGAGGATGAGGGCGATTTTCTGAAAGGGTTTGTGGACGACGAAGGGCCAGGCCTGCCCGGCGATCTACGTCCGGAACAAATGTTCGGCCTTTTTATGAAAGGGAAGCAGAGTGGCGGAAAAGCGGGGCTGGGGCTCTATTTCTGTCGCATCACGGTGGAGCGCTGGGGCGGCAGCATCGGTTGCGTTACGCTTCCCGAAAGAGGATCGCGCTTCTGGTTTCGGCTTCCACGCGCCGCCGGTCAAGTTGCAATGGGATCTTCCGCCGCGCTCAACAACACAATCCCCGGCGGTGCCAAGCGAGCCCCGGCAGCTGTTCGGCCAATGCGGATTCTCCTTGCCGATGATCAGGAAGACATCCGGACGCTTACCGCTTATCAATTGAAGCGCAATGGCCACAAGGTGGTGATTGCGAAAGATGGCAAGCAAGCCCTCAGGACGTTTGGAACGGCGACTTTCGATGCCGTCTTACTGGATCAGGAGATGCCCGGAATGACGGGAGACGAAGTCGCCCGGGCGATTCGAAAAACCGAAGCAGGGAAGAAGAAACGGGTATTTCTCCTGGCCTCGACCGGCAACACTACCTCTGAGGATGTTCGTCACTTGAAGCTCGCGGGATTCGACGAAGTTCTGGGAAAGCCGTTTCGCCTCGAGGACTTGAATCTCCTCCTGGCCTCCTCGCAGGCATCCTCGTCTGAAACGCGGACGCCATCTTTTCCTCCGGCGGTGCCGGACGCGGGCATTGCGGCACTCCTTGAGCGTGTAGGCGGGGATGAAAAGCTTTTGAAACGCATGATTCAGACTTTCTTGCGCGACACTCCAAAGCGCCTTGCGGGAATCGCCGTAGCCATCCGGCGGAAAAGCCCGGACGGAGTCGCTTCAATTGCCCACGCGCTGAAAGGCTCGGTGAGCATATTCGGAGCCGAAGAGGCCCACAAGCATTCGCAGGAGCTACAGGAACTTGGCCGGAGTTGCGAATTGGCGCGGGCACCGGAGATACTGGCTTCACTGAAGGAAGAGATTGCGAAACTGCAAGCAAACCTGAGAGGATACGCAAATCAAACCCCCGCCAGGTCCGAGTCGAAACACGGCAAGCGACAACGGCCTTCCCGGAATCGGGGTAAACGCCGGCAGTAAACGATGTGCGCGGCGGTTCCGAGTGAAATCGACGGGAGTCCCAGCATGCCTCACATACTGGTAGCGGAAGATGACGCCACAACGCGTGAAATGATCCGCGGGGTCCTGACCAAGCAAGGCTACGATGTGAGCACAGCGGCCGACGGCATGAGCGCGCTGCGCACCCTGAAGAAAAAAAACTTTGATCTTGTGCTGCTGGATATCTGGATGCCCAAAATGTCCGGTTTGGGGCTTATCGGCACGCTGCGCGGTGAAAAACACATTCCGAAAATCATCGTAATGACTTCGGATAAGACCTCCGACACGGTTTTGAATTCGCTGCGCGGCCAGATTTACCAGTTTCTTTCCAAACCGCTGGATGCAAACGCACTGATCTCCACGGTAGACAATGCGCTTTCAGAAGATCCCTCGATTCCGCCGATAGAGGTCCTCTCCGCCAACAAGCATTGGGTGGAGCTTCTTGTTCCCTGCGAACGCTCGGTGGTCAGCCGGGTGCAAAGCTTTCTTTCTCGCCTGGAGACCGATCTGCCCCCCGACGTGATGGAAAAAGTCGGCTACGCTTTTCGCGAACTTCTGAACAATGCGATCGAATGGGGCGGCCACCTGGATCCCAATCTGAAAGTGCGCATCTCCTACATTCGCACGCGAAAATTGTTGATGTATCGCCTGGATGATCCCGGCCCCGGCTTCAAGATGGAAGATTTGAAGCACGCAGCAGTGAGCAATCCCGCCGATGATCCCATGGCCCATATGACCGTCCGTGAACAAAAAGGGCTTCGCCCGGGCGGCCTTGGCTTGATGCTCACGCAACAACTGGTCGACGAACTGGTTTACAACGAAGCCCGCAACGAAGTCGTCCTCATCAAATACCTTTAACATTTCAGTAGCGCCAGGCTTCAGCCTGCCGGGCTAAAAAACTCTCCCGGCCGGTTCTTCGACTTTTGCTTTTCCCCGCCCGCCACTTCTCTAGTACACTTACCCGATTCACTTGGTACTCATACTTCGATAAGGAGCATTTCTTATGGCTGCAATCCCCCTGACTGGCGCCGAATTCAAAAAGCAGTTGCGCGCCGGAACTCCGAAACTCGGCCTGTTTGTAAACTCCCACAGCCCCACAGTTGCCGAACAACTGGCGCACAGCGGTTACGACTGGTTGCTGGTCGATTCGCAGCACGGACCGATGGGCTATGAAAAGCTTTCGGCGATGCTCGCGGGTATCGCCAATGGCGGAGCAAAATCCATCGTGCGTGTCGGCGGATACGGCGATCGGCCGGGCATCCAGCAGTCGCTGGATTTAGGCGCCGACGGCGTGCTCGTGCCCTACATCAACAACGCCGATGAAGCGCGCCAGGCTGTAAGTTGCGCGCGTTATCCCACCGTTGGCACTCGCTCGGTTTATTTTCCGCAGCGCAGCATGAACAAGGAAGGCCTCCTTGGCTACGCGGGCGGAGCGAACAGCAATGTGATCGTCGCGCTGCAGGTCGAAACCGCCGATTGCATCAAAAACATCGATGAAATCGCCGCCGTTCCCGGCGTGGATCTTCTCTTCCTGGGCCAGAACGATCTCTGCATGTCCATGGGGCTCTATGAAAAATACGAGTTTCCCCACATGTATACGTCCCCGGAAATCGGCGCGGCCACGGAAAAGCTGATCGCGGCGGCCCGCAAAAACAACGTAATTCTGGGTCTGTTCCTGTTCGGGACGGCGCGCGTCGGCGAATTCCTGGACAAAGGTTTCCCGTTCATCAGCATCGGCAACGATCTTCACCACGTCCTCACACAGGCAGGCGCGTACGTAAAGGATGTGGAAGAGATCTCCAAAGCCAAAGGGAAAAACTGGAACCGGCGCCCGACCGCCCTGTTTTAGTCTTTCGCAAGTTCAAATCGGACAGAGCCTCTCCGCCTGTCACGGGGAGGCTTTTTTCTCTGAGTGCCGGCCCGGCCTGCGCTCGCGATTTCAACTCCTTCGACGAATTCCATTCGAGCCCCGAACTCCCGGATTCAACGCCTCGCCTTTCACCAAATCCTTTCACGCTGCATCAAAGAAGGTCTGGTCCTTATCAGATGTTGCGACCCTCGCCAAAATTGCAAAGGGTGTGAGATGTCACCTGATCTCTCCGATCCGAAGCCAACGATGAAACTGAAAAACTGGGGCAACCGGCCTTGGACCGTAAACTTTCGCGCCAAGCAGCAACCGCTGCCGGGCACTGTTGATTTTGCCGTTGTCGGCGGGGGCTTCAGCGGGCTTGCCGCAGCCGCTTGGCTTAGGCGACTTGCCCCCGATAAGTCCGTTGTGCTTCTGGAAGCCGAAACATTTGGCGCCGGCGCCAGCGGCAACACCGGCGGTCTGGCCCTTGCAGAAACTGCCGCGGGAAATTTGCCAGGTTTGGGTGATGTCCTTTCTGGATACCAGAAAATACTAACGGAGCTGACCGTAGAGGGCGACGTGCACCTTCCTGGAGTGTACGAACTTGGGCGCACCCGCCCCTTGGTGAACTCTCCAATTCGCTGGAGCGACTCGGGCGATCTTTGCGCCGTCAATGAAGTCGCCGGCGGCACAATCGATCCTGGAAAGGTTGTCACAGGGCTGGCGGCTGCGGCGGAGCGGGCCGGCGTTCTTCTTTTTCAGAATGCCAACGTCGAGCGCTGCGAGTTTCTTGAACCAATTCGACTGCACAGTTCGATTGGCGTGATTTCCGCCAGTCAGGTCCTGCTTGCGACGAACGCTTATTCCCTGGAACTGACCGGCTGGACGAAGCGAGCCGAATCCTGTTTCACTCTCGCTGTGGCGACGCAGTCCCTCGCCGTTCCCACGTTAAGTGCTGTGGGCCTCTCCAATCGAAAACCGTTCTACACCGTGGATCTCCCGTACCTTTGGGGGCGCCTGCTCGGCGACCAAATTATTTTCGGCAGCGGCCTGGTGCATTTTGGAGATTGGCGCGAAATGCATTCACTGAACATCGAATCCGGCGCCGCAGCAGAAGCTTTTGCGCGCCTCGAAAAGCGAATTCACGGCCTGCATCCAGAGCTTCTGGACATAACGATTACCCACCGTTGGGGCGGCCCCATCGCGATTTCCGAAGGCTGGGTGCCCATTTTCGAGCGGCATCCGAAAAGCGCAAACGTAATCGTTCTCGGCGGATTTTCAGGCCATGGGGTCGCGCAATCCGTTTACCTTGGCGCCTGGGCCGCGGAAGTCTTGCTGGGAAAACGAGAATTGCCAGCCTGGAAATAGCGGGTTGGAAGCACAATCGCGCGCCGGGGAACCCTGATTTACGGATGGCCCGCGACTGGTAGAGATTTCAGCATCGCGGAAAGGCCATTCCAGATGATTTGCGTCCCAATGCATACAAGCAGGAACGAAGACAGGCGCATGATCACGGCCATCGAAGTGGCGCCCAATACTTGCGCCAGCCGGTCCGAAAACGCGTAGCAAAGATAAACGCTGCCGGCGATCAGCACCGCACCAATCACTGCGCCAATCATGGAGTAAAGGATGGAGTGCTCGTGATGCTGATCGTTGGCGCCGAGCGTAATCGCGACGGAAATGGAACCCGGCCCCACGGTAAGCGGCAAGGTAAGAGGGTAAAACGCTTTTTGAAACAAATCGTTGGTGTCCACGTTGCGGTGAACGCCGGCCTTTGTGTCGTCCTCGTCCTTCTGCTTCAGCAAGGCCCAACCCGTTGACGCGAGCACCAGGCCGCCGCCGACCTGCACCACTGGAATGGAGATACCGAAAAAATCCAGGATATGCGATCCCACAAAATACGAAGCAACGATCAGGACGATGCTGTTCAGGGCAATCCGGCGAGAAAGTATTTTCCGCTGATCCCCGGAGTAGTAGCGCGTCAGCGAGAGAAAAAGCGGAGCGCTTCCGAGCGGGTTGACGATCGGAAAAAGCGCGGTGAGAACCAGCAGCGTGGACTTGAGGAGTTGGGGCATAGGCGCAGCAAAAGTATAGCTAGAAAACTTTGGAAGCCGAAACGAGTTTCGCCGTCGTGATCGCCTGCCCCACGTGGCGCTGCGTGTGGTCCGCGATGTGAACAATCAATCCGCCGAGCGTTGTGGGCAGGCGCTTCGATCCTACAAAGCGGGGAAGCGCGGGATCTTCCAGGGCCAGCGCACGGACGCGGAGGCTCCCGCGTGAGATTGCCGCTTCCAACTCCGCAAATATATCCGCCGTGCTTCCTTCAAGCCTCGTCTCCGCTTTCAGAGCTCGCACTTGCTCTTTGGACAAGGTCCGTCCCTCCGCGTAGGTCAACAACCGGTCAATGCTTCCCGCGATGTGCCGCAGTTGAAATGCAACGGATGGCAAGTCCGCCGGCCACGCGTGAATCTGATCGGTACTCAATCCAACGCACCACTTGTTCGAGTCCTCCCATGCCAGTTCGAGCGCGTGCAGGACTCCGCGCGCGACGGCGGGCACTTCCGTCAGCGTTCCGCGCAACCATGGCTCCGGAAGTAAAGGCGCGTTCTGAGACATCAGTATCTCCTCGAAATAATCAGCCGTTATAAGTGTCGAAGCTCATCTCCAGCCGGAAAACCGGAAAGGCTTGAACGTATGCCTCCGCAGACTCCATTTGAACGAATTGACATGCGAAAGGGCAGCACATAGGATGGAAAACTTCCCGCTAAAGATACAATAAGATTTGCCGACTACCGCTTGAAGGAGATTGCATCCTTGCCCACCAAGGCGACAAAACGAACCGCAAGAGTAAAACCCGGCCAGCGCGAGGAAGAGACTCTGCGCGTGCTCATCTCTCACAAGCGCATCCGGGAACGCGTGCGGCAAATGGCTCAGGACATTCGCCGCGATTTTCCCAACGAGCCCATCCATCTAGTCGGCGTGCTGAAAGGCTCGGTATTGTTCCTTGCCGACCTCGCGCGCGAATTGGGCGGTGAAGTCTCGTTCGACTTCATTTCCGTCTCGAGCTACGGCAAAGGCATGGATTCCACGGGCGAAGTAAAAATGAATAAGGACCTGGACGTCAGCATCGAGGGGCGGTCCGTTCTGGTGGTCGAGGATATTCTGGACACCGGCTTGACGCTGAAATATCTGCTGCGCCTTTTTGAAGAGCGAAAACCGAAGCACCTTCGGGTGGCCGTCCTGCTCGACAAGGTGGAGCGCCGCATCGCTGACGTCAAAGCCGACTACACGGGCTTCGTGATCCCCAACGAATTCGTGGTTGGATATGGCCTCGATTACGACGAACGCTACCGCAATCTTCCCGATGTTTGCGTCGTCCGCCTGGGCCCGCGCGGCAAAACAAAAATCGAAGCATAATCCGCGATTTTCGCTTATTCTTCGGAGCCGGATTCGCCTGCTATAATAGATACATTCATGAACGCTACAGGCTCGAATCCACAATCCCAGGCAACCGCGGAGCAGTCCGACGTCTCAACCGAAGTACTCGCGACCCTTTCCGAAATCGGAGAAGAGGTTAATGCTTCGCTGGATCTGGACGAAGTCCTTTCCCATACCGCGATTCTGATCAAGCGGCATATTGACTACGAATTTTTCGGCGTGATGCTGCTGGATGATACCGGATCGTACCTTAGCCATCGATTCGCCATTGGCTATCCTCCAGGCCTCGCGGAAAACCTGCGTGTTCCTCTCGGGCAGGGGATCACTGGCACGGCGGTTTCCACCGGGCAACCGGTTCGTGTCAGCGACGTCTCCCAGGATCCCAGGTACATCAACGCCATCGAGAGCGTGAAGTCCGAACTCGCCGTTCCCCTGCTTTTCCGCGGAAAATGCGTGGGCGTGCTGGACATCCAGAGCCGCCATCTGAATTACTTCACGAAAGATCAGCAAAAAATCGTGGCGTTACTCGCCAGCCGTCTGGTGATCGCTATCGAAAATGCGCGTCTTTTTCAGAAAGTCCGAACGCAAGCCGAAACACTGCTGGTACTGAACGAAGTCAGCCGGGAAGTCAGCTCCATCCTTGATGTTGAAGAACTTCTTCGGCGCGCGGCGGAACTCGTCAAGCGCGTCATCGACTACCAGATCGTCAGCATCATGCTTTACGACGAGGAGCAGAAAGTGTTTCGCCACCGGCTGGACGTCAAACACGGCCAGCGAGTTCAGGGAAAATTGCGCGTTGCCGCCACGGAAGGCATTGTCGGTGCCGCCGCCACGTTGCGCGAACCGGTTCTGGTGCCGGATGTCGCCACAGACCCGCGGTACCTGATGGTGAATCCCGAAACGCGCTCGGAACTGGCGATCCCGATGATTTTTAAGGGCAAGGTGATCGGCGTTCTGGATCTTGAAAGCCCGCAGCTTCATTACTTCACAGAAGAGCATGTGCAGACGCTCACGATTCTTGCGGCAAACCTCGCGGTGTCGCTGGAAAACGCGCGGCTCTATGAACAAGTAGCCCGGGATGAGGCACGCATGGAGCGCGATCTCCAGGCTGCCAAGCGGATTCAAGGCGCACTGCTTCGCCCGGCTCCCACCGACGATTACGGCGTTGACGTTGCGGCGCGATACCTTTCCGCGCGCGAAGTATGCGGCGACCTGTACGATTTCCTTCGCTACGGCCCGCAGCAGCTTGGCATCGCCCTCGGTGACGTCAGCGGCAAGGGGACCGCTGCCGCGCTCTACGGCGCAGTCTCGATTGGCATCATGCGCAGCCTGACGCCGCAAAAACTGCAGCCGGCCGAGATGCTGCGGCAGATGAATCAGCTGGTGGGCGAACGGCGCATCGAAGGGCGATTCATGACCGCGTGTTTTGCCACGTGGCAAAAAGGCCGCCAGAAGCTCCGCGTTGCAAACGCGGGCCAGTCACAACCGTTGCTCTATAAGGATGGACGGTGCGATAAAATCGAGCTCACGGGATTCCCGCTGGGAATTTTCGAAGACGTTACTTACGACGAGTGGGGAGTCACACTCGATTCCGGTGACATTCTTGTCTTTCATTCGGATGGCATTGCGGAAACCGCTAACAGCGAAGGCCAGCTATTTGGCACGGAGCGCCTGCGCAAGCTGATCGAGCAGCATCACGAAATTTCCGCCGCTGAGATGGCCGATCGTGTGCTGAACGAAGTGGACTGGTTCTCTCAAAGCGCCCCGCTTTCCGACGACCGAACGCTGGTGGTCATGAAGGTGAAATGAGCGCCCCAGGCAAGGCTCGGCGCAGGCTATCCTACGTCGACCCGGCAAACCACACGCCTCAATTTTCCTGGAGAAATGCGGGCAAATCCGGACGCCAAGTCTTTTGCGAAAACGTGCCACTAGCTGAAATCGCCCGGCGTTACGAAACGCCAACGTACGTTTACAGCCGCCGCGCAATTAGCGATGCTTTCCGCGAGCTGGATCGCGGCCTCGGCGGAATTCCTCATCTCCTGTGTTTTGCGGTCAAGGCCAACGGAAATTTATCGGTACTCAAGCTTCTCGCCGGGCTTGGCAGCGGCTTCGACATTGTCTCCGGCGGCGAACTGGCACATCTGGGACACCTCGGAATCCCTGGAAAGAACATTGTTTTCTCTGGAGTGGGCAAGACTCGAGAGGAAATTCGCGAGGCGCTTCGTTATCGGGGTAGCCGTAGCAACGACACCGGAATTCTGCAATTTAATGTCGAATCGCCCGCGGAGATGGAAATCTTGATCGAGGAATCATCGCGCCGCGCCTCCGGCCGTGGTCATGCTCCCGGAGTTTCTATTCGAGTAAATCCGGATGTAAAAGCAGGTGGGCACCCTCACATCGCGACCGGCCTGCAGCACCACAAGTTCGGCGTGGCCTGGCCCGAAGCTCGTAAACTGTATCTCGCGCACAGAAATAACAAGACCATCCGCTGGCAGGGAATCAGCGCGCATATTGGCTCCCAAATTGTCGAACTCACCCCTTTCCGCCGGGCGCTGCAAAGGCTCGCCGGATACCTGCTTGATTTGCGAAGACAGGGAATCGACCTGAAGATCCTCGATGTTGGAGGCGGCCTCGGCGCGCGTTACACCAGCGAACGTCCGGCGCCTCGTGCGGCCTATGCGAAGATGATTGCCGAAGTTGTCCGCCCGCTCGGTGTGCAACTGCTCCTCGAACCGGGGCGCTCCATCATTGCGGAATCCTGCGTTCTCCTCTCCCGCGTAATCTATACCAAGCAGAATTCGGGAAAATCCTTTGTGATCATCGACGCCGCCATGAACGACCTGCTGCGTCCGGTGCTTTACGACGCGCCGCACCCCATCACACGAGTGGCATTAGACGGTGTCCGCAAGGCGAACGCTGCCAAGCGCGCAGACATTGTGGGGCCCGTCTGCGAAACGGGAGACACTTTCTTATTCGATTGGCCGCTGGGAAATGTTTCTCAGGGAGATCTGGTTGCCATCTGGGTCACCGGCGCTTACGGTTTCGCCCAGTCGTCCAACTATAATGGCCGGGGCCGCTCCGCGGAGATCCTCGTTGATGGCAATAACGCAAAACTCATCCGGCGGCGCGAAACGCGCAACGATCTCTTACGCACCGACGTTCTCGGGTGAAAACTACGGCTCGCCCCACTTCAACTTGTTCTTCAAAATCTCAAAATAGGTCTTATTCGGCGGTTGGATCAGTTTGAGCCGCTCCGTAGCCCGCGTGATTCGCACATGGTCGCCGATCTGCATCGGGACGCCGGTCTGACCATCCAAGGTGAGAAACACGGAATCGGAACTCTGCGACAGATACAATTCGATCAGCGAATTGTCCTGCACGACCACCGGCCGGTCGCTCAGCGTGTGCGGACAAATTGGTGTAATCAAGATCGATTCCACGCCGGGTTGCACAATGGGGCCGCCCGCCGACAGGGAATATGCGGTTGAGCCGGTGGGCGACGCCACGATCAATCCGTCGGCGCGATACCGGCACACGAACGCCCCGTTGATGTGCAACTCAACCTCAATCATGCGAGCCAGCGTACCCTTGTGCACTACGGCGTCATTCAACACGCGCTGCTGCGTCAGCAATTCCCCATTGTGCGTGCGTTCCACCAGCAGCAAGACGCGTTCTTCAATCGTCGCTTTTCCGGCCAGCGTACTTTCCAGCGCCGGATAAAGCTCTTCAACCGTAAAGCTGGTCAGGAATCCAAGGCTGCCCATGTTGATCGGAAGAATCGGAATGCCGTGATAGGCCGCTTCGCGCGCGGCTGCCAGAATCGTTCCATCGCCGCCGAGAACCAGCAGCAGGTCCGACTCCTGCGCCACCTGGTGCCGCGTTTTTCCTGCTGCCTCATTCTTCAGCACTGTCGCCGTCTCATTGTCAAAAACAGTGGGCAAGCCGCGCTGCTCCAGCCACTTCAGCAGCGGCGGAACCACTTCCGCAATGTTCGAGCGTCTTGGCCGGGAAATGATGCCGATTCTTTTGAAGGTGGGTTCAGGCCGCATGGATTACCGCGATTCTACCCCAGCCAGTTTTCTGGCGTGAAGGAAATACTCCTGGTTACCCTCGGCCCCCGGCAAACGGCTCGGTGCGGCGCCAAGCACGTTCAATCCAACCGCTTCCATGGCAGTTCGCACGCCAGCAACGGCCTTTTCGTGCAGCGCTTTCTCCCGCACTATGCCTCCTTTACCGACGTCCTCGCGTTGCAATTCAAACTGGGGTTTCACCAGAATCAGAAAGTCAGCCTGTGGCTTTGCGCAAGCGGCCGCGGCGGCCAGGATTTTCGTAACGGAAATAAAAGAAACATCCACCACCACCAGATCAGCCAATTCCGGCAAATCCTGCGCCACCAATTCACGCGCATTCTTTTCGATACGCGCCACGCGCGGGTCGCCGCGAAGCTTCCACGCCAACTGGTCGGTGTTCACATCCACCGCATAGACGCGCGCCGCGCCGCTCTGCAGCAGGCAATCCGTGAAACCGCCCGTGGACGCGCCAATATCGAGGCAGGTTTTGCCCGCTGTGCTGAGGTGAAAATCCACCAGCGCGCCTTCCAGTTTCATACCGCCGCGGCTGGCGTATTTCTGCTGGCGGCTGTGGACTTCAATATGCGCCGTCTCGGGCAGGATCGATCCGGCCTTGTCCGCGCGTTGCTGCTCCACTTCCACTTCGCCCGCAAGGATCATCGCCTGGGCTTTGTGGCTGGACTCGGCCAGCCCCCGCTCTACCAGAAGCACGTCCAACCTCTTGCGCTCAGTTTTGGCGTTCATGGAAAGTGTGGTCAGGCGCGGCGATGAACCAGGAATTCCGCGATGGTTCGCAACCGGCCGGCGCGTTCACCGTAGACATCCAGCTCGGCAATGCCTTTTTCGGCCAACTCTTTCGCGATCTGGTGCGAGCGTTCCAGTCCATACACTGCCGGATAGGTCGCCTTCTGTTGCGCGATATCCTTGCCCGCGGTCTTGCCCAGCGCCGCGGACGACTCCTCGACATCAAGAATGTCGTCTGTAACCTGAAATGCCCAGCCAATTGTCTCGCCAAACCGGCGTAAACGGACCACGTCGTCCGTGGGAGCGCCAGCGCAGATCGCTCCCGATGTTATCGAAGCGCGGATCAGCGCCGCCGTCTTCGATCGGTGAATGTACTCGAGCATTTCGGGACTGACGGGTTTGCCTTCCGCTTCCAGGTCTGCCACTTGCCCGCCAACCATCCCCCTCACCGTTCCAGCGGAGGTGGCAATCTCTGTGACCATCGCCACGCGGCGTTCCGCTGCAACCGGCGCCGCTGCGATCGATTCAAATGCGAGCGTCAGCAGCGCATCGCCCGCCAGAATCGCGGTGGCTTCTCCAAATTTCTTGTGGCTGGTGGGTTTTCCCCGGCGCAGATCGTCATTGTCCAGCGCGGGTAGATCGTCGTGAATCAGCGAATAGGTGTGGATGAATTCGATCGCGCATCCTGGATACAGCGCGGCGGACACTTCCGCCTCGAAGATGCGCGCTGCTTCCAGGCAAAGGATCGGCCGGACGCGCTTGCCCCCGGCAAACACCGAATACCGCATGGCCGTATGGATGGACGGGGGTTGCACCGATTCCGCGGGCAACAGTTTTTCCAGATGCGCGTCCACAGCTTGCCGGTCTTCTTCAAAAAAGGGAGGAAGCTTCATCGGATTGGAGGAAAGTCCAGGTTGAGGCATGGGCAATCGTTCACGATTCGCTCTCGCCTTCGGCTTCAAACGGCTCGGCGGCCATCTTGCCATCGGCCTTCTTCAGCAGAATTTCCACGCGGCCCTCGGCTTCTTCCAGCTGCTTCTGGCATTCCCGCGACAGCCCAACGCCCTCCTCAAACAGTTTCATCGCCTCATCGAGAGAAAGTTGCGGGCTTTCGAGGCGCCGCACCACTTCTTCCAGCCGGGCCAGGGAGCGTTCAAAATCCGGCTTTTTCTGCGGTTCAGGTTTTTTTGCAGCAGGTTGGTTCACGCCATCCGCCAGTCGTGCTGGAATTATTTCAAAATCCCCGCTCGCCCGCCTACTTCTGGCAATGCTCGCAGTAATACGTCGATCGCCCGCCCTGTTCCATTCGAACGATCGGCCTTCGGCAGCGGCGGCAAGGCAAATCCTCGCGCTGATAAGCCCGCAAAATCTTTTCCAATCCTTGGAACCACCACTTCGGGTCGCGAAAGTCGGGCGCGGGATCCTCACAACATTCTAGTGCACGCCGGAGAACGTACACAATCGCTTTATGAAGTTTTGCCGCTTTCTTCCTGTCCAGCGAGTCCGCCCGCCGGCGGGGGTCCAATTGCGCGTCCCAAAGCGCCTCGCTCGAATAGATATTCCCGACGCCGGCAATGCGCGTCTGGTCCAGAAGAAACTCTTTCAGCGGCCGCTTGGAACGCGCCAACCGATTGTGGAGTTCCCGAGCCGTGAAACCGCTCGCAAACGCGTCCATTCCAAGTTTCCTCAGGGGAGGACATTCCGCCTCCGATGCCCAGGCGTGCACGCGGCCGAAATGCCGGCGATCCGCGAATGCAAGCACGCCTTCCCCAAACTCCAGAGCGACATCCACGTGCACGCCGTCCTCGCCCGCGTTCGCCCGTTCCAGCAACTCCTTCGCGCTCCGGAACCAGATCAGTTGCCCATCAAAACGGAAATGCATCTCCACCAGCCCGCGATCCATCTGCAGAAACAGATATTTGCCGCGGCGAAATACGTCCCGGACGCGCCGGCCTTCGACAAGTTTCGCCGCATCGGCAGGGGGTTGCGGCTTCAACGCGATTGCATGAAACACATGGAGACAGCGGATCCGCTGCCCTTTTACCAGCGGGCGCAACGCTCGCGCGACCGCTTCCACTTCCGGAAGTTCTGGCATGAAGGTCGGGGACCAGTCTCAGTTCGCCGGCTTCAGCGTCAGCAGGTGCTTTTTCACCTTGGCCTCCGCCGCGTCGCTGAACGGTTCGTAAATCGGCTTGCCTTCGAACCAGTACGAAAACTGATCCGAATAATGCTCGCTGCCCGGTTGCCCGGATTGGCCGGCGGGAAGCAGCAGAATCGAGTTGTCCCAATCTCCCAGATTGGCCACAAACCGCTCGGACGGCCCATGATGCCGCGAAGCCGCGCGCGGACTGAACAGCGTCCCCGCTTGCGCCTGTCCCGATTTGCTAAGCAACTTTTTCAGAATTCCCACCCGGCCGATCGGGTGAAGCATATCCAGATAGTTGAACCGCTTCCACGCCCAATCGTCTGGGTCGCTGCTGTGCGTCTCTTCCTCCAGGCGTTTCACCGCGCGATCCGCGGCGGCGCTCAGCAGCTCGTCATAATTCTTAAATTCGGTTGGCAGCCAGCGGGCAGGCCGCTCGGTCAGCACTTTCTGCAAAAACGCCAGTTTCCGCCAGGAATAGAGCTCCGTGTCCTTGCCCAGGTGCGGCTCCAGAATCAGGTCCAGCGAACGGTACATCGCCGCATCCAGAAACGTAACCACGGACGAATTCACATCCGCAATCCCGTTCCAGTCCCTTGCCTGCTGAATTAGTTTCTGCGCGCGCGGATCTTTCGGAGGAGCAATTCTTGCCGCCGCTGCCAACTGCTCCCCGATAAACACGTGCGGGTAGCTGTATGTATCCGTCTGCACCTTCAGCATGTCTTCCGGCCGCAGATCATGTTTATCGTGCAGCAGGTCAAAAATTCTTGCCGTCCGGTACGGCTCTTCCCAACGGTCCGTCAGATAAGGTTTGTAGTCCGGTCCGGCTATCCGCGCATTTGCGGTGACAATCAAGCCGCTCTCGGGATTAAAAATTTGCGGTAATTGCTCAAAGGGAATGTAGCCGGTCCACTCATACTCGTCCGTGTCTCCCGGCACGGGAATTTCACCATGCCCCTTCTTGCGGATCGGCACCCGTGCCGCCATCACGTAGCCGATATTCCCGTCCACATCGGCATAAACAGCATTCTGCGCCGGGCCCCACACCTGCCGCATCACTTCTCGAAACTGTTTCCAATTTCGCGCCTTTCCCAGCCAGTTGTAGCTATTCGACAACCCGCCGGGTTCCAGCGCTGTCCATCGCATCGCGTACGCTTTGTCGCCCTCGTTCTGCAACACTGGTCCGTGCCGAGTCACAACAAGCCGCATGTGTTCGTCGGGCGCGCCCTTCACCTTAATCACCTCGTCATATATGTCCGCCTTTTTCCATTTCCCGTTGACGCGATACTCGTCGGGATTGGCGGGATTAAACGTCTCGATATACAGGTCCAGCACGTCCGCCCCGTTGTTCGTGAAACCCCAGGCAATGCGATCGTTGTGCCCGATAATCACCATTGGCCCGCCTGGAAACGTAATCCCTTTTACGTTCCATCCCGGCGCCGTCATGTGCACTTCGTACCAGATGGGCGGAATCATCAGCTCCAAATGCGTGTCGTTCGCCAGCAGCGGCTTTCCTGTCGCCGTATGCGCGCCGTTCACCACCCAGTTGTTGCTCCCGAGCGTCCCACGGATGTCATGCTCCCCGGCCTGCATCCATAGCTCCACCTGTCCCGCCAGCAGGGAAGTAAGGTCCGGATTCGAGATTGACTCCAGTAGCCCCGGATGGACCAGGTTTGCCTTCAGCACATCTTCGCTGTCCATCTCATCTTCATCGTCTTCGTCGTCCGCATCGGCGTTGGCATTCGCCCTTTCCTTCACATTCGGATCGCCAACCACAAAGTGATCCATAGACGATTCGTCGCTGAAGAGATCCTTCGCAAGTTCCGGGCCCGCCTTTGCTGCGACTATCGCTCGATGGATCTCTCTTTCTCGCGTATCCGCCAATGTCCGGTACATGTATCCCGCCAACACCAAAGAGTCCGTCGGCAGCCACGGCTGCGGCTTATATTTCAGCAGCGTGAATTCCATGGGCAGTGTCTCCCGATGCTGCTCGATAAAACGGTTGACGCCCCGCGCGTACGCTTCCAGTAGTTTTCTCGAGTCCGGATTCATGTCTTGCAGGTCGCGGTCCGCCGCCCGCCCAAAATTCAAATTTCGAAAATCCTTATCAATCTTCAGCGTTCGCGGCCCCAGGATCTCCGATAACTCCCCGCGCGAGGCCCGCCGCAGGAGGTCCATCTGCCAAAGACGATCCTGCGCCACCACATACCCCTGCGCTTCCACAGCATCTTCCACAGAGTTTGCACGGATGTGCGGCACGCCCCACTTGTCGCGCTCCACCGTCACCTCGCCCTGCAAGCCGGGCAAAGTCGCGGTGCCATTCAACTGCGGCAGCGGGCGGTACACCAGCCACCACATCACGATGGTGAAAACAATTACAAGAAGGGCGATTAAGACAAGCAGGGAACGCAGGACGGTGCGCAAAGCGAATTTCACCTCGAGGCAGAAGTGTTCAGTTTAGTGGACGCGGCCACCCCGCGCAACATGCCGGGTCGCATTAACAGCAGTGCTAAGATACCTTCAAATTTCCGTTTCTTCCGATTCGACAACCGGCATTCATGCCTTCGGGACCCCGCTCAAATCTGCTGTTACAATGCCGCTTGGAGGTTTTCGCCGCCGTATGTTCCTGGTCCGGATCATCGGAGTTCTGGTGTTGGTGGCCCTCAACGGTTTCTTTGCAGCCGTCGAATTCTCTCTCGTCGCCATCCGGCTTTCGCGCGTCCGCCAGCTTGTCGCCAAGGGCAGCTCTCAAGCCAAAATCGTCGAGCAGCTACTATCCGACCTCCATCGCGTTGTTTCCGGTGTCCAGGTGGGGATTACGCTGACCAGCCTGGCGATCGGCGCACTAGGCCAGGCCACGCTCGCGAATCTCTTCCAAAGCTTTTTGCCGGCGGATGGCAGCATGCGTATGCTCTTTTTCGCCCACGCTGCTGCGCTTGCGCTTTCCTTTGCGATCCTCAGCGCCATCCACGTGGTGTTTGGCGAACTGGTGCCCAAAACCATCAGCCTGGCGCGCGCGGAACGCATCGCCCTGATGGTCGCGCGCCCCTTCGCGTGGTTCCTTAACTCCTTTCGTTGGGCCATCGATCTTCTGGACGGAATTTCCAGCGCTATCGTCCGCGCGCTGGGCGTCGTAAGGCCCACGGGGCACGGTGTGGCCCATTCAACCGAAGAACTGCAGATCCAAATTCAGCAAGCTCGAGAGAGGGGACTTCTCGCTGTCGGCGAAGAGAAATTCATTCTCAGCGCCATCGAGCTGAGCCAGTTGCAGGTCCGGGAGATCATGGTTTCCCGTCCGGACATGCACACGCTTCCTGTTGAGGCTTCGCTCGAGGAGGTCATGAAAGTCTTTGCCACCACGCAACGTTCCCGCATCCCTGTATATCGAGGCACGGTGGATCACGTTCTCGGCTTCGTTCATATCAAAGATATGATGTGGGTCCTGCTGGACCGCGAGCGCCGGCTGGAGGAAAAACTTTCTCCCGGGCCGCCGTTCGACCTGCGCCGCGTCCTTCGCGAGATCCTGATCGTTCCCGAAACCAAGCCTGCCAGTGAACTGCTGATGGAACTACGCGCGCGCCACGTCGGCATGGCCATGGTTGTGGACGAATTCGGCAGCATCCTCGGCCTCGTCACTAAGGAAGATCTGCTGGAACAGCTTGTCGGTGAAATTCACGATGAATTCGACGTTGTCGAGCGCCCGCTGACCCTCGCCGACGGCGCGATCGTTTTCGACGCGGGCCTCAACGTCCGCGACCTGGACTCGCAATACAACATCACCCTGCCCGAAGATCCTGCCTACGCCACTGTCGGCGGTTTCGTCATGGCCCAGTTGGGCTTTATTCCGCGCGGCGGCGAAAGCTTTGAATACGGCCTCTATCGGTTTTCGGTAATGGAAATGGATGGCCGCCGCGTTGCCCGCGTAAAAATTCAGAGGTTGCGTGAGTCTGAGCAGAAGAAAGCCGAAGCTGCCGTCGCGGCTGTCCCTGCCACTTTTGCGCCGGTTTCCACGGCGAAAAATAAGGCCAAGGGAAAGGATCGCTGAACCCCTCGCGAATGGCCCGCCACCATGTGCATCGCGTCCTGCCGTGCTAGTTCAGAATGATTAGTGACTCTCGGTAGAGTGTCAGGATGGACAAGATTCGCTGGTATGAGCGTTGAGTTTCGTGAGCCTCCCCGGGACAATGTACGCGTGAGTCTGAGCAAGCACCGGATCGCCGATTACCTGCGGCCCAAAACGTTGACAATGTTGTTGCTCGGCTTTTCTTCCGGCCTCCCTTTTTATCTGGTTGGCAATACTTTCGGTTACTGGCTCCGCGATGAACACACTTCGCTGACCGCGATCGGGTTTCTCTCCTGGGTGGGCATCGCCTATTCGCTGAAGTTTCTGTGGGCGCCCTTGATCGATCGCGTGGACTTGCCGCTGTTCAGGCGGCTTGGACATCGGCGCGGATGGATGATGTTTGCGCAGATCGCCGTCGGGCTGGCGCTTGCTACCATGGGCGGAACTGGCACGAAAGTCGGGCTCGGCCGCCTGGGTGCTTTTGCACTCATCGTCGCTTTTGCCTCAGCAACACAGGACATCGTGGTCGATGCCTGGCGAATCGAATCGGCGAATGACGGAGAAGAACAAGGCCTCCTCGCCTCTGCCTATCAGTTCAGCTACAGGCTGGCGCTCCTTTGTACCGATTCCGTTATCCTCATCGTGGCTGCAGCCGTCGGCTGGCGCATGTCCTACGGCATCTACGGGGCGTGCATGGCCGTTGGAATGATCGCCACCTGGTTTGCAAAAGAACCGGAACGCGCGAACGCGGTGATGGATGAAAAGCGCGAAGCGCCGGTTTGGCGACGCTTCTTTGACGCTGTTGTAGGCCCGTTCATCGCTTTTTTCCGCGCGCACGGTTGGGTCGCACTGGTGATGTTGGGGGCCATCAGCCTCTACCGGATACCGGACTTTATGATGGGTCCGATGGCGAATCCCTACTACCACGACCTCGGCCTTACGAAACAAACGGTTGGAGCCGTCCGCGGATCGATCGGGCTCTTCGCTACGTTTGCAGGCATCGCGGCGGGCGGATACTGCTCGCTGAAACTTGGATACATGCGCGCGCTCATCATCGGGGGAGTTTTACAGGCGGCTGCGACGGCGGCGTTTGCAACTCTCGCGTTCGCGGGCTTGAGCATCCGCCTCTTCGCGCTAATCATGGTTGGTGACAACTTCAGCCTCAGCTTTGCAGGCGTTGCGCTTGTGGCGTACATGTCGAGTCTCACCAATCTGGGATACACCGCCACGCAGTATGCGCTCTTGAGTTCAACCTATGCCTGGTTGGGAAAGATCTTGAAGGGGTTTTCCGGAGCCGCGGTCGAAAGCCTCAGCCACACCCATGGCCTCATTCATGCCTACGGCATTTTCTTTATCGTTTGCGGGCTGGCCGGCGTGCCAGGTGTTCTCTTATTCGCGGCTTTGGGTTATTGGCACAGGCAGAAGCAACCGGCCCCAACCTCTGCCTAGGAAGGTCTTTGCTCGTTACGCAGACCCTCCGTTCAACGCACAAGGTACGCTGAGCCGCCCCAAATGACCTCCCTCGAAAACAGCCGCTAACTCTCCCCGTAGCCCCACAGGGGCGACAGATATTAGCCCAGGACGTAAGTCCTGGGACCCTTTCGCAAAACGCCACAAACCCCGTAGGGGCGGCAGATGGGAATTGAAGCCCCAAACTGTCGCCCCTACGGGGCTCGCACTTCACTCACCTTAGGACCCACCGCTCACGCGGTGGGCTAACATCTATCGCGCCTCTGGCGCTGAACCGGACCTTCTGTATCAGCCTTTGTTCAGCAAGACCGGAGTGCCGCGGCCCAATCCCAGCGTCTTCGACGCGCTTCCTTTGTTCACGCCAATTTCCAGATTGCCGCTTGATCCCACAAAGGCAATCGCTTCGCCCGCATTCCCGTGCGCGAATGTCGGCACCAGCTTGCTGATGGCATGGCTGCCAACCTGTAAATTAATCTCGCCCTTTTGCATGGCGCCGTCCGGCAAATCTTCGCCGCGGAAATTCGTAATCAGGTTGCCGAAGGAATCCACTTTCAGCACCACGCCTTTGAGCAACCCATCCGCCTCCTTGGGCCGTGGCAACGCAAATCGTTTGAAGTCGGTGATTTCTTCGCCCATGCTGCCCGGCTGCCAGTTCTTTGAAAGCCAGGCCGCCACCGGCGCGAAAACGTCCCGCCCGTGAAACGTATTGCTGACCGGGTGCAAAAAATAATGCTCGGCGGTCAGGTGGCGCACCATGAAATTCTGTTCTTTCTCATACACGCCTGAGAGCACGCCATTGTCCGGCGCAAGGAAATATTGATTTTGTCCGCTCACAATCAGCGGCCGCCGCTCCGTCCCGACTCCGGGGTCCACAACCACCACGTGAATCGTACGCGGGGGAAAATAGGAATAGGCATTGGCAATCACCGTCGCGCCATCGAGCAGGTCAAACGGCGTTACGCTGTGCGTAATATCCACAATCTGTACGTCGGGATTGATTCTCAGGATGACGCCCTTCAGCACGCCCACCAGGTGGTCGTTGGTGCCGTAATCGGTCGTCAACGTAATGATCGGATTCGTCAAGTCTCTCTCCCTCTGGATTCTCAAAACTACAGTCGATTCGCGGGATGGAGAGGCATCCCGCTCTCTCGACGCTATCCGACGCCGCCCCCGGAATCAAGAAAAGCCGCGCCTACCGCTGCGCAACAGCCAATGGCCCTCCCACTACCAGCGCGCTACTGCCCTCTGTTCACTGATCGCAGATATCCAGCGGTTCCTGTGACTCGCTTGCGTTCCACGGGTGCCCATCGTACGATTTTAAATTGGTGTGTCACCCGGATTTTGCACTGAGGACTCGTGTGTCCCGCCGGGCCAGGAACCGCAATTCTCTCGTTCCTGCTAGTCGGTCCAGGAGAATGTCCGAATGAAATCGGTCGTGGTGGTTGGCGCGCAGTGGGGAGATGAAGGCAAAGGCAAAGTCGTAGATTATCTCGCGGGTTCTTTCGATTACATCGCTCGCGTTGCGGGGGGCCACAACGCCGGCCACACCGTCATCATCGGCAAGGATCGCTATGTTCTCCAGCTCATTCCCTGTGGCATCCTGAGGCCCAAGCAGCACGTTATCATCGGCCCGGGCGTAGTCGTTGATCCGTCTGCGCTTGTAGCCGAAATTGAAATGCTCGAAAAGGCTCACGTCAGCGTAGCCGGACGCCTGCACGTCAGCAATCGCGCCCACCTGATTTTCCCGTATCACCGTGAACTCGACAAAGCCGCCGAAGCCGCGCGCGGTGAGAACAAAATCGGCACTACGTCGCGCGGTATTGGGCCCGCCTACGAAGATAAGATGGCCCGCCGCGGTTTGCGCATGGTGGACCTGCTGGATCCAGAGCTCTTTCGCGAAAAGGCCGCGCGCGTTGTCGCGGAAAAAAATCGCATCGCACGTGGAGCCTACGGGGCCGACGTGGATTTCACACACGAAGTCGAGGAAACGCTTCGCTTGGGTGAAAAAATCAAGGGCTACATCTGCGACACCGCTGAACTGGCTAACCGCGCGCTCGACGAAGGCAAGTCGGTCCTTTTTGAAGGTGCGCAGGGCACGATGCTCGACATCGACCATGGCACATATCCCTTCGTCACCTCCTCCAGCGCGACATCCGGCGGCGCTACCACCGGTACGGGTGTGCCTCCCACCAAGATTCGCCACGTCCTCGGCATTTCCAAGGCCTACACCACCCGTGTCGGCGGCGGCCCTTTCCCCACCGAGATGCCCGACCTGGAAGCTCAGGAAGTTCGCGAGCGAGGAAAGGAATTCGGCGCCGTCACGGGCCGCCCGCGCCGCTGCGGCTGGCTGGACCTCGCGGAACTCCGCTATGCCAAAATGATCAACGGCATCGATTCGCTGGTCGTCACCAAGCTCGACGTTTTCGATACCCAGCGCGAAATCCACGTCGGCGTCGGCTACACCTACAAAGGCTCGCCCATCCATGAAATGCCGGCTGCCGCCGAAGTCTACGAGCGCGTCACACCCGTCTACAAAACGCTGCCCGGCTGGTGCGAATCCACCTACGGGCTGAAGGACGCTGCCAAGCTCCCCAAAGCCGCTATCGACTATCTGCGCTTCGTCTCCGACCTCCTCCAGGTCGAAATCGGCATGATCTCCACCGGCCCCGAGCGCGACGCCACCATCATCCAACCCGGCACCCTACTCGCCCGCTGGCTCTAGTTCTTAACCCGAGCTTACGTCACCTGACATCAGAGCTTGAGGGTGCCCCATCCTTCGCGCAGTTTGCGAAGGGTGGGCTCTTACAATCGAAAGGCAACCAGTTTCTTCTCCTCGTTCTTGCCCTCCACCTCTTTTTGTACCCCCAACTCCCGCGAAAGCGTTCTCGCGCTACAATGGCTGTTCTTTGCTTCTCAAGGACGCATGAATGCTTCCATTCCAAGACGCCCGCAAACTCGTCATCCAAAAAACCACGCCGCATCTCGCCTCCCATCCACGCATAACCTTCAAGAAATACCTCACCGACGCCCTCGGTGACGCTCTTGCTCAGGAAGTCCGCTCCGATCGCGACTATCCTCCTTTCGACCGCTCCACCCGCGATGGCTTCGCCGTTCGCGCGATCGATGCCGCCAAAGGCGCAACGTTACGCTGTGTGGGCGAGATCAAAGCCGGCGACTCCGTCACCCAGCCCCTGGCTCCCGGCAGTTGCATCCAGATCATGACCGGCGCGGCCGTGCCCGCGGGCGCCGACGCGGTAGTCATGATCGAATTCACGGAACGCGCAGGTGACAGAGTCACGTTCGACCGCCCCACAAACCCTGGCCAAAACATCGTGAAAAAGGGAAGCGAAGCTCATTCCGGCGACATCGCCCTGAAGCCGGGCCTCCGTCTCGGCTTTGCGGAACTCGCCCTGGCCGCCCAAGTCGGCGCTGCGGAACTGCTTTGCGCCCGCCGCCCGCGCGTCGCTATCCTCTCCACCGGCGACGAAGTTGTTCCCGTAACCGAAAAACCGGGCCCCTTCCACATTCGCAACAGCAACAGCGTTTCCCTCGCTGCCCAAGTCCGTCTGGCCGGGGGAGAACCCGTTCCCCTCGGCAATGCGCTCGATCGCGTCGACGACCTTGGCGCCAAAATCGAACTCGGCCTCAAGGAAGACATCCTCGTTCTGTCTGGCGGCGTTTCGATGGGCAAGTACGATCTTGTCGAAACCGTCCTGAAATCCCTCGGTGCCGAATTTTATTTCGACGCGGTCGCCATCCGGCCCGGCAAGCCCGCTGTCTTTGGCCGTTGCCGCGACACCTTTGTCTTCGGCCTCCCGGGTAATCCTGTCTCCACCATGGTGACATTCCAACTCTTCGTCACTCCCGCAATCGACGTGCTCGGCGGCGCCCGCCCGCGCCCGCTTCCTCTTCTCGAAGCCAACCTCACCAAAACCCTTCATGAAAAGCCTGGGCTCACGCACTTTCTTCCCGCTCATTTCGAATGGACCGGCATCTCTCCGGAAGTCTGTCCGCTTACGTGGCAAGGCTCCGGCGACATCGCCGCCTTGACGCACGCCAACTGCTTCATCGTCGTCCCGGCTGACCGCCAAGACATTCCGGCCGGAGAGAAAGTTTCCGTTCTGCCGCGCCTCGACGTAATCTAATTCCGTGATTTTGTAGGGCCCGTCCTTCTGAGGCGCAACTTTTGCGTCCCGGATGCTTTTACGGGACGGGCCCCTTCGACTGAGGCCGAATTGCCAAAACTCTCTCACTACACCACCCGCGGCGAAGTCAGCATGGTCGACGTCTCCGCCAAAGCCGTCACCACCCGCACCGCCATCGCCCACGCTTTCGTCCGCATGTCTCCGAAAGTGCTCCGCGCCATCCGCCGCCTGAAAAACCCCAAGGGCAATCCTCTTGAAATCGCCCGCATCGCGGGCATCGCCGCCGCCAAGCGCACCGCGGAGTGGATACCTCTTTGTCATCCTATCCCCCTCACCCACATTGATGTGACTCCCCGCCTGTGCAAAGATGGAGTGGAACTCCAGTCCCGGGCAACCGCCGCGGCGCAAACAGGCGTGGAGATGGAAGCGCTGGTCGCGGTTACCTGTGCCGCTCTCACGGTCTACGACATGTGCAAGGCACTCGATAAAGGCATTGAAATCGCGCACATTCACCTGCTGGAAAAAACGGGTGGAAAGAGCGGCGACTACCTGCGTCCTTCCAGGCGAAAACCAGGGGCAGGCCGCAAATGATGGCTGCTGCCGGCAAAACCGTCAAACTCCTTCTGGCGGACGACAATCCGCTGATGCGCGACCTCGTCTCCAAATCCCTTGAGCCTTTTTGTGAAGTATTGATCGCCAACGACGGCGCCGACGCACTTCTTAAGGTGATCGACGAGCCTCCCGACGTCATCCTTTGCGATTACAAAATGCCGGGCCTGGATGGCCGTCAACTCTTCGAAAAACTTCGCGGCCGCGAAGCCACTCGCCACATCCCGTTTCTCTTCATGGCCAGTCGCACCGATATCGAAGAAAAGCTGCGCCCGTTGGTGGATGGCGTGGAAGACTTCATCGCCAAGCCTTTTCTGGCCAAGGATCTCGTTCGCATGGCCAAGAAAATTGTCGACCGCCTGCATCTTGAGAAGCTGCAGAAGCGCGCTTCGCGTCCCGGCGTCATTCAGGGCCGCCTGGAAGAAATGAGCATGATTGACCTGATGCAGTCGCTCGAGATGGGGCAGAAGTCCTGCCGCCTGCAGGTGCATAAAGGCACCGAAGCTGGCGAGCTATATTTTGCCAACGGACAGTGCCGCGACGCGAAAATCGGCACCCTCGTTGGCGACGACGCCGTCTATAAAGTCTTGCTCTGGACCGAAGGCGAGTTCGAAATCGATTTCAACGCCGCCAACGCTTCGTCCAATACCACCACCACGCGCAGTACCACCGGCCTGCTCATGGAAGCCATGCGCCTGATGGACGAAGCCAGCCGCGACGCGGTTCCCTCGAATTGACCGCCCCTATGCGCGTTGCCGTGCTCACCATCAGCGATACCGTTGCTCGGGACGAGCGCATTGACCTTTCCGGCCCCGCAGTCATTCAACGCTGCCGCGAACTCGGCTGGGAAGTCACCTCGTCGCTCAAATGTTCGGATGATCCCGGCCAGGTGCGTTCGCATCTCCGCCAACTCGCCGATTCGCGCCGCGTGGATCTGATTCTCACTACCGGGGGCACCGGCCTCGGCCCGCGTGACAACACGCCTGAAGCCACGCTCGACATCGCCGAAAAGGTGATTCCCGGCCTCGCTGAAGAAATGCGCCGCAAGGGCGCGGAGCAGACCCCGAACGCTGTTTTGTCTCGCGGCGTCGCTGTCGTCCGCAACGTTTCGCTAATCCTCAATCTACCGGGCAGCCCCAAAGGCGCCGTCGAATCTCTCGACACCTTGGCCCAACTCCTCCCGCACGCCGTCCAGGTCCTCCACGGCGCCCGTCACGACTAAGCTCCCGCGCCTTTTGTAGCGGCCGCCTTCCGAGGCGGGCGCATTTTTTTGGACTGCGGGTCGACTAAGTTGAATCGCATTTGCGTCTTGTAAAAAATGGATATTCCGTCTCAGATTAAACATCCATCGCGAGAAGAACTCTGATTCGTCTTTGGGAGAACTCAAGCAGGTTGAAGTGAGGAACGGACTTCCCGCACGGATTGAGCATTCGCGTTCGATGCCAACGTCATCTTGTAGTGCAGCTTCAGGATCGTAAGCCCCACAAAGGTAATCTCGTGGTCCGTGCGAAGAACGCCGTCTTCATCCGCGTACACGTGGAAAATCTCGTGCAGGGTCGTGAAGTTCCGCACTCGCCAGTGCTCAGCGCCCGATTCCACGACACGGTAGAATCCAGATCTCCCAAATGCCGCCCCGGTAGAGACCAATCCAAACGTCCCATCCGCGTATACGCAGGACCGCAAATATACGTTGCTGCTTCCAAAACACGGGAAAGTCACCTTCACGCAGGGGTTCGCTTCTCCCGGAGTCTGCGCGACGGAATAAAGTCCCGCATAAATCACTTTCCCGGTTGCGCGGAATCGCCGCAGCCATCCGGTATACGCCAAATTCCCTGAGCCGGGCTTGCACAATTTCACGACCTCGCTGGTCATTCCTTTCGCCACTTCCAGCGAAGAGATCGGGAAATTCAGCTGGTCCATGCGGCGGCTGATGAATTCCACCAGCAGCCACAGGACAAACTTCCCCGCGAAATACACCTCGCTCCATACTTCCAGTTTGTACAGCGCCGTGTGCTCATAAAAATGCCGGATTCGCGGGTCCACCCGCTCGGGATCAAACGATGGCCCGCGCAAGCTCTCAAAGCTCGGGATCAGCCCCGCATCCGGCGGCTGGCTGATTTCCAGTTTCTCCTCTTCGGCGATTCGCTGGTAAACTCCCGTGCCAATCACGCCCGGTTTGCCGAGCACGCAATCGAGCCAGGGAGCTTCGCTCTTGCGAATCCTTTTCCCGGTCAGCCGCACCAGCCATTCGATAATCACCTGCAGCATAAGACCCAAAAACGAATACACAACCGCCCGCACTCCCGTCGGCTGTTCCTCAACCGATACGCGACGATGCTTCTCTGGCGCGGGATTCAGTGGTGGTTGGACACTCATTTTCGTCCAATTATCCCATCGAGCGACCCAGCTGACAGGTCAAAGCGGCGGAAGTTTCCGGAGCGTTACATTCCGCCCGTGGAATGTCAGTAGGGCGGGCCTAGGTTATTTTTCAATGATCGGAAATATCACGCGCGAGGCGTGCTCCGAGTCGTGGTGCACCGTGATCCGCCCAACCCGGCTTTCTTTTGAGACGATCTCGGATTTGCCGGTTTGCAGATTCCGGGAAAAGTGCGGATAAAATGCGCCGCTGAGCTGCACTCGGATCTTGTGTCCCTTCAAGAAAGTGTTGCTCGTTAGCATTCGATCCAGCGTCAGTTTGTAAATTCTGCCGGGCTCCAGAAGCTCCGGCTTCGTCGTTTCATTCCGCCAACTGGCCCGCAGGACGTCCAGGCCAGGGCTCATCAAATTAAACGCCGTGCCATCCGGCGCCACGTCCAGCAGCCTGACCCACAAATCAAAATCTTTCACGTCGGCTGAAGCATAAATCTCTGCCTTAATCGGCCCGGTCACTTCGGTGTCCTTGGCCATCGGCTCGCTGTCGAACACCAGAACGTCTTCCCGCCCCGCCAATGCCCGGTAATCGTGCGCTCCATAGGCGTCATAAGAGTCCTTAATCGGATGGGCGGGGTCGGATGCGAAGGTGGTTGTCTTTGTGGCCGATTTTTCGCCAGCCCGATAGAGTTTTCCGATTCTGCCTGTAGGAGAATCCGCGCCGAGATAAAGCGGAGTCGCGTGCGCTCGCTCCAGCGGCCAGGCTTTTTCTTCCCGCCAGGCATTTGTCCCCATTACAAAAACCCGCACCGGTGCCTCTTTTTCAACGCCGTTGTCCATGTTCCGTAGATAGTGATCCATCCACCGTAAAATCAGCTCATCGTAATCCACCGGCGCCGTTGGACCGAATTCGCGCTCGCCGCTCATCTGGGTGTCTTGCGCGCCATGCGTCCATGGCCCGATGATCGTTCGCGTCGCTGGATCCTTAGCTGCTTTCCGCGCCGCCAGCAGTCCGTTGAAATTCGTCGTCGCCCCATCCGGTCCGTACGCTTCGTCATACCAGCCGGAAAAATTCAGCACCGCGCAATGCACCCGATCATACTTGTTGCGAAGCTCTGCCCAGTCCCACCAGGAATCCGAGGGCGCATGCGCAAGCCATTGGTAATAAAATGGCGCCGCCTGCTTCAAATCCGGCAGATCGCGCAACGGCAGATATCCTTCGACGCGTTCGTGCTCCATCTTCCACGCCGCCTTCGCTTCCGCGTGGGTCCGCGGCCCCGGAAGATTTTTTCGCTTCCGCGCATCCGGCGCGATGTTCATCCAGACCCAATCCAGCCAGGAGCCATCAAACAATCCCCCCGAATAGAAAAAGTTTCGCGGCGTCGAAAACGTCATCGCAGGCACCATCGCCTTCAGGTGCGGGGGATTTTCCACCGCTGCCAGCCACTGCACCGCGCCGGGATACGATAATCCAAATGTTCCCACATTTCCATCGGACCACGGCTGCCGTGCCGCCCATTCAATCGTGTCGTATCCATCCTTACCTTCGTTTTGGTACGGGGAAAACTCGCCATCCGACGCATACCGCCCGCGCACATCCTGGATCACAACGGCATACCCTCGCGGCGGCAGCTTTTCAAACGTGCTCCACTCCTTCGGTGCGTCATGCTTCCCGTACGGAGTCCGGTACACCAGAGTAGGGAATCGTCCTTCCGCTGCCGGCAGCCACACATCGGCTCGCAGCACCAGGCCATCCCTCATTGGCACGGACACATCCTTCAGCTCAATATGCGAGCTCGAATTGCGGACCCCTGCTCTGGCAAATCCCAAATGCCACGCGCCGCACAAGATTGCCAACCCCAGGCCAGCCACCCCGATCGCTTTATGGTTTTTCATCGCGCCCTGCATTCTATCCCAGCTTCTCCACATTCGCTTGTTGACCCTTCGCCGCGCGTCCGTAACAATGTTTGCATCATGACCAGCAAACTTTCCGGAAAGAAACTCGCCGTTCTCGGCACTGGCAAGCTCGGCGGGATTCTCCTGCGCGCCTACCTGAAGCAAAAACTCTTCCATCCAAAAGACGTCACCACCACCGTTCGCCACGAAGAGAAAGCCGCCACTCTCGCCAGGGAACTCGGTGTTTCCTCATCCACCGACAACCGCAAAGCCGTCCGCGGCGCGGACATCATCCTCCTCGGCGTAAAGCCGCAGGTCGTGGGCGACGTCCTGAAAGAAATCAAGCCACACCTGAATAAGAACACCCTCGTCATCTCCGTCGCCGCATCCGTTCCCACTGGCTATATCGAGCAGCGCCTCGGCGAAAAAGTTCCCGTCATCCGCGCCATGCCCAACACCTGCTCGATCGTCGGAACCGGCATGACAGGCATTTGCAAGGGCGCCCACGCCTCCGCCGAGCATCTGGAGATTGCCAAGGCGCTCTTCAATGCAGTCGGCCGCACCGTCGTCGTCGACGAAAAAAATATGGACGCGGTCACCGGCCTCTCCGCCAGCGGCCCGGCCTTCGCCTACATCATCCTCGAATCCCTGGCCGAGGCCGGCGTCAAGGTGGGCCTGCCTCGCGACGTTGCCACGCTTCTCGCCGCTCAGACAATGAAAGGCTCGGCCAGCGTTGTACTCGAAACCGGCGATCACCCCGCTTTGCTCAAGGACTCCGTCACCACTCCCGCGGGCTGCACCATCGACGGCATCATGGAACTCGAGGAAGGGAAGCTCCGCGTCACACTGATAAAGGCAGTAGTAAAAGCTACGCAACGCGCCGGGGAACTTCTGTTCGAAAAGTAGTCCTTTCGTTATACGGTACTCTCAGGGCCGTTCGCCCGTAGTTTTTCGGACATTGCAGAAAGTTTGGGAGGTATCCGCGAATGTTTTTGTTCGCCCGGTGTGTTTTCCCGCTAGCTCTACTGACTTTCTGTTTGCCCTCCTTCGCCTTCGCCCAGGGGGCAAAAGAAGCTCCCGCGACCAAGGCTCCCAGAAATGCAGGCTGGGCCGCTGCGGAAAAAGCCGTCACCAAGCTGGAGCAGGAATGGTTCAGGATTCAGCTCGCGCACGATTGGGACAAACTGCGTCAACTTCTCGGAGACGATTTCCAACTGATCGAATCTGACGGTCGTCTCGGCGACCGCGACTCCATGATTGCCGCGTACAAGGAAGAGGCGCCTTCGGTCGCCACGATCAGCATGACCCTTCTTGTCTCCCACGCCGTCAGCAACGACACTGTGGTTGCCACGGGACTCGACGACATCAGCCTCCGCAAGCGCGATGGTTCCATGTCACACCGCTACGAACGCTTCACTGACGTTTGGGTCCTTCGCAACAACCAGTGGGTCTGCGTCGCCGAACAAATTACCCTCGCACATCCTTAGCAGCTTCGACCGCGCCGCGGAAAATATCTGTGTTAGCATTTGCCCTCAGGCCACCCAATGCCCGCCGCCTACATCCCGCTGCTCCTCTTCTCCCTTCTGGTTCTTTCTTTTCCTGTCGTCACGCTTATCGTCTTCAAGTACATTCGTCCGGGCTCCCGCGGCGGCCCGGCCAAATTTCAACCGTACGAATGCGGCATCGTTCCGGAAACCGGTGCCAGTGAACGCTACTCCGCCCGCTTTTACATCATTGCCATGCTGTTCGTGATCTTCGAGGTGGAAACCATCTTTCTTTTTCCATGGGCAGTCCTCTTCCGTTCCTGGCTGGCGGCGCATCATGCTGCCCTTGCCCTCTGCTCCATGCTCGTCTTTCTCGGCATCCTCCTCGTCGGATACGTTTGGCTCTACAAAAAGGGCGCGCTCGACATGGCCTGAGTATTCCTGCCCGGGAATGATTTCCGACTTAATCCTTAGTCCTGCTTCCACCGCCCCACGACGCATTGACGCCATTCCGGGCGCGTGTTAGAAACCAAGTGAGTTTGTCTTCTCGGCGTGAATCAAGTACACGCCTGCGTCCCGTTTCCGGCCAGGCGATCCAAGCGCAGCCCAAGGTCCCAGGGTCCATGGCAGACGAGTCCAAGGCACCCCAATCGCCCGAAAGTTCTCAGCCAGAGGTTTCTGGCTCCCTCCCGTCGCCATCCACTGCGGGTGATTCTCTGACTTCGCCGGCAAAACCTGATGCGCCTTTACCCTTGCAGGTTTCGGACCGCCTGTTGCAACCCGTGGCCGATTCGCTGAAACTTATCTTCAAGGAAGATTTGGTCCCCGAAAACGCCGACCGGTTCATCTTCTGGATCGCGCCGATCATTTCCATGACTGCTGCGATCACCTCGTTGGGCGCGGTCGCCATCGTCACGTGGTTCCCATTGGCACGCGACATCAACATCGGCCTGCTGTTCGTCGTCGGCGTCAGTGCGCTCATCCCCTTGGGCATCATCCTGGGCGGCTGGGCCTCCAACAATCACTACTCCATCCTCGGCGCGTTTCGCAGCACCGCCCAGCTCATCAGCTATGAAACCACCGCGGGGTTTGCGCTCGTCAGCGGACTCCTCCTTGCCGGCACGCTGAATGTCCGGGCGATCGTAGAAGTCCAGCGCGCCGATCACGCCTGGTATGTTTTCCTCGCCCCGGTCGGATTTCTCACTTATCTCATCGCTTCCATCGCCGAAACGAATCGCGCGCCCTTTGATTTTTCTGACGTCGAATCCGAACTTGCCGCCGGCGACATGAACGCTCATAGAGGGATCCGCTGGTCTCTCTATTTCCTTGCCGACTACGCCAGCATGATCGTCGTCGCTTCTGTTGGCACCACGCTCTTTCTCGGGGGATGGCTGCGGCCATTCCCCAATGTCCGCTGGCTCGCCTGGTTGGACGCCGCGCCCACACTGTTGCTCGGTGCCGCAGGCGCGTATTGCGTATCCAGGGCAGGGAAGCAGTCGGCCCGCGCGCAACCCCTTTTCCTGTGGGCCCTCGCTTTCGCCTGTTTTGTCGTCGCCGCCATTTTTGCGCTTGCGTCTCCGTTCGGCCCTTTACCGTTCCAAAAGATGCACGACGCCCTGTATGGCGCGTTCTGGTTTCTTCTGAAGGTTTCCGTTTATATTTACATCTTCATGTGGCTGCGTTTCACACTCCCGCGCTTTCGGTTTGATCAGTTGATGCGACTTGTCTGGCATATCCTGATCCCGCTGGCTCTGATCAACGTCGTGGATGTCGGCATCGCCCTGGCGCTGACTTCTGAATTTGGTCTAAGCCGCTGGCTTGCGTTGATCATCACTACGGGCGCCACCCTGGCCGTAGCGATGCTCCTGCTCCGCTGGAACGACAAGTATTCGGGCGCTGCTTCCGCCGCGTTGGCGGCGGACTCCTCCATCGCGGAGGACACTCATGCTGGATAGCGTCATTTTCTATTTCTTCGCGGGGGTAGCGGTGATCGGCGCGGCGCTGATGATTACGCGCCGAAACGCCATCCACAGCTCCGTTTTTCTGATCACCACGCTGCTCGCCACGGCCGGGATCTTTCTGCAGCTCCACGCCGAGTTTCTCTTCATCGCACAGATTATTCTCTATGCCGGCGGCATCATGGTGCTCTTCATCTTCGTAATCATCCTCGTCCGGATGGATATTCCTCTTCCGCAATTTCGCTCGCGCCCGCAGAAATGGATCGCGCTTCTGGTCGCTCTCGTAGCCGGTATGGAAGCGGGAGTTGTTCTCTGGCTCGCGCGCAAACTTCCCGGTCAGGGGCTCTTGGTACCGAATCCCGCTCCGGCCGATAAGCTCCCGCCGAACACAGAAGAGCTCGCGAGAAGCCTGTTCGGGGCTTATCTTCTCCCCTTTGAAATCGCCAGCATTCTGCTGCTCGTCGCCATGGTGGGTGCCGTGGTCATGGCCAAAAAAGGGACTGACGCATGATGCCCATCGGCCATTACCTGTTCCTCAGCCTCGCGCTCTTCCTGATCGGTGCTATCGGCGTCGTCACCCGCCGTAACGTCATCATCGTCCTGATGTCCATCGAGCTGATCCTCAACGCCGTCAACATCAACCTCGTCGCTTTCTCTCGCTATTTCGGTGATGTTGCCGGACAAGTCTTCGCCCTCTTCATCATTGCCGACGCCGCAGCAGAGGCCGCGGTCGGCCTTGGCATCATCATCGCCTTCTTCCGCAATCGCAAAACCCTTCTCGCCGACGAAATGGACCTCCTCAAATGGTGAGCGATTATTCCCATTCACCATGTAGCGGCCGCTTTCCGAGGCGCGTTCTTTGCGCCCCGGATTGTTTTGCAGGGCGGGCGCCTTTCGTAGCTAAGGCGCGTCCATGACCTCTCCCGGCTACTTCCTCTCTCACCTCTGGCTCATTCCGCTTTTTCCGCTTGTCAGCGCTGCAATCATGTTTTTCGTTGGCCGCCGCATGTCGAAAGAAGCCGTCAACCTCTTCTGCGTCGGCAGCGTGTTTCTCTCTTTCCTTCACGCACTTGGCGCCGTCCTCAAACTCCTTTACCTCTCTGCCGGCGAGCGCGTGTATCAGCAGATTATCTTTCAGTGGGTTACGCCTGGCGCGATGCCAACCAGCACGGGCATCGCCAACTTTGTGGCCGATTGGGGCTATCTCCTGGATCCGCTCTCTTGCGTGATGGTGATCGTCGTCACTGTTGTTGGCTTTGTCGTTCACGTCTACTCCATCGGTTACATGGCCCACGAAGGCGGCTACTACCGCTTCTTTGGCTGCCTCAATCTCTTCATGTTCGCCATGCTCACGCTCGTTCTCGCCAACAATCTCTTGCTTCTCTTCGTCGGATGGGAAGTGGCTGGACTTTGCAGTTACCTGCTCATCGGTTTTTATTTTGTAAGGAAATCCGCGGCTGATGCCGGAAAAAAGGCCTTCATCGTGAACCGTGTCGGTGACGCGGGCTTTCTGCTCGGCCTGCTGCTCGTTGCCACCACTTTCGGCACTGTGCGATTCACGTCCCAAGGCCTCACCGATCCCACTGCGTTCCCGGCGATTCTGCAATCGCTTGCGGCCCTGGTTGGAGAGCCGCAATTCACCTATGGCGCGCCTGTTTTCACGGCCATTGCCTTGCTCCTTTTCGTCGGCGCTGCCGGAAAATCCGCGCAGCTTCCGCTCTACGTCTGGCTGCCGGACGCGATGGAAGGCCCCATTCCTGTGAGTGCGTTGATTACCGCCGCCACGATGGTCAGCGCGGGTGTCTACATGGTCGCGCGCATGAGCGCCATCTACCAGCTTGCCCCCGTGGCCAAGGACATCGTCGCAATTATCGGTGCCGCCACCGCAATCTTCGCCGCCACCCTGGCCGTCGTTCAAACGGATATCAACAAGGTCCTCGCCTATTCAACCGTCAGCCAACTCGGCTTTATGTTCCTCGCCCTCGGAACCGGCGCCTTCGCTGCGGGCATCTTTCATCTGATGACCCATGCCTTCTTCAATGCGCTCCTCTTCCTCGGCGCAGGCAGCGTCATTCAATCGCTCTCCGGGGAGCAAGACATCCGTAAAATGGGCGGCCTCCGCTATGCCATTCCGGCTACCTCGGTTCCATTCGTGATTGCCACGCTGGCCATAACCGGCGTGCCTGGCTTCTCCGGCTTCTTCAGCAAATACGAAATCCTTGGCCGCGCTTTCCATCGTCACCAGATGATGGACCGCTATCTCGCGCTCTGGGCAGTTGGAATCATTACAGCGAGCTTGACTGCTTTCTACATGTTCCGGCTGCTGTTCGAAACTTTCTACGGCTTATCACGCGTCTCGATCGAATTGGAAGGCCACATTCACGAATCGCCGAAGACCATGACCGTCCCGCTGATGATCCTTGCCTTTTTTTCGATTGTTTCCGGATGGCTGGCGCTGCCCATTCTTTGGGGCGAGGAAAGTCCCTTCGAGCGCTTTCTCGAGCCGTCTCTGCGTAGCGTCGAAACCGATACCGGTACAATCACCTTTGGGCGGCACTCCCTGCTCGCGGAGTACGCGCTCATGGCGGCTTTCGTGGCCTGCGTAGGGCTAGGCTTCTGGCTTGCACGCAAGCTATACCTGGCCCATCCCAAGTTGCACACGCAACTTGCCGCATCCTGGCCGCGCTTGCACAACGTGCTCGTTCACAAATATTACGTCGACGAAATCTACGACGCCCTGTTCGTCAATCGCATCAAGGATCTCAGCACGGCGCTCGGCTTCTTCGATTCCAAGGTCATCGACGGCGTCGGCGTCGAGGGTGCCGGTTGGCTCGTGCGCTTCTTCTCTCGGATTTCCATGTGGTGCGACAAATGGGTGGTGGACGCCCCTGTCAACCTGTTCGGCTGGTTTCCCAAATTTCTTAGCATGCCGGTGCGGATGTTCCAAAGCGGCGTTTTCACCACTTATGCCGTTTTTATTCTTATCGGGTTGGCAGTTTTGCTCGGCTACTACGGCCACCACGTGCAGACATTCGTGCGCACTTTGCACTGAAAGGCGATTCGATGGAGCATCCCTCGACTCATCTCCTCAGCGTGATCCTGTTCACGCCGCTCGCGGGCGCGGTGCTAATGCTGTTCCTTCCGCGCGAGTTTCAGATTCTTCACCGCCTCGTCGGCAATCTATGTGGCGTCCTCGGCTTCCTCGTCTCGCTTCCGTTGATACTTCATTTTCCAACTGGCAGCGGCGATTACGCGTTCCAGGAAACCGCCGACTGGATCCCCTCCATCGGCGCGAAATACTCCCTCGGCGCCGATGGCATCAGCATGCTCCTCGTCATGCTCACCACACTTCTCGGCATGATTGCCATCACCTCTTCCTGGAGCGCCATCCAGCAGCGCACCAAGGAGTATTACATCCTGCTGCTACTGCTCCAGACCGGGCTGTTAGGCGTTTTTCTCTCCCTCGACTTCTTCCTCTTCTACGTTTTCTGGGAAGTCATGCTCGTGCCAATGTATTTCCTCATCGCGATCTGGGGCAGCGAGCGCCGCCTCTACGCCGCCATCAAATTCTTCCTCTATGCGCTTGCCGGCTCCGTCATCATGCTGCTTGCCATTCTCGCGCTCCATTTCAACTACACAAAAACCCTTCCCCAAGGCGCCATCGGCACGTTCGACATCCCCACGCTCCTCGCCGCAGCTCAACAGTTTCCGGACGGCCTGAAAATCTGGCTCTTTTGGGGATTCTTCTTCGCCTTCGCCATCAAAGTCCCCATGTTTCCGTTTCACACCTGGTTGCCCGACACGCACACCGAAGCTCCCACAGCCGCGTCGGTTCTTCTCGCCGGCGTACTTCTGAAAACAGGTACGTACGGGTTTCTGCGCTTCTCGCTACCGCTCCTCCCCACGGACCCTGCCTTGCGCGCCAAAATCATCCACATCGTCATCGCCCTCTCCCTCATCGGCATCCTCTACGGCGCCATCATCTGCCTAATGCAGAAAGACATGAAACGCCTCATTGCCTACTCCTCCATAGGCAGTCTCGGTTTCTGCACGCTGGGCATCTTCGCATTAACGCCGCAGGGCCTCGCCGGCAGTGTCCTCCAGCAGGTCAATCACGGCATTTCCATCGGCGCGCTCTTCCTCCTCGTCGGTGTCCTCTACGAACGCCGCCAGACGTGCCTCATCTCCGAATTCGGCGGCCTCGCCACTCCCATGCCCAATTTTGCAGCCATCTATCTGATCGTTAGCCTGAGCTCGCTCGGCATTCCGCTGCTCAACGGCTTCATCGGCGAATTCACCATCCTGCAAGGCGTGTTCACCGCCAGCAAAGCCTGGGCCGCCTGGGCCTCTCTCGGTATTGTGCTGGCCGCCGCGTATTATCTCTGGCTCTACCAGCGCACCATGTTCGGCCCGATCACCCACGAGGCGAACAAATCGCTTCCCGATCTCAGCCTCCGTGAATACGCCGTGCTCCTGCCTCTCGTTGCTCTCGCTTTCTGGATTGGCATCTACCCGAGGCCGTTCTTCGCCTACATCGAAAAACCCGTCCAGCGCATCGTCCAGCAAGTGAATCCCGGTTTTTACCAGGTGAATCACCAGATGCCTCCCGCCGCGCCCGTTGCCAAGCCGCCGTTGGAGGTCAAGTAGCCGCCGCCCATGCACTTCTCTTTTCTCGACGCGCTCATCAATTTCATTCACGGCGACGGCATCACCGTCTTGCCGCAGATGGAACTGCTCCTTTTCGCGCTCGGCATTTTGATCTTCGATTTCCTGCTCGATCAAGACGAAAAGCACGGAAACGCCGCACTCGCCCTGCTCGGAGTCGCCGCCAGCGCCTTCGGCCTCTACATGCAGGCCAGGCGTTTCAACCTGCAGCGCGAATCCCGCCCGGATTTGCCCGGACTTCTCGGTTTTCAGAACGCCGTCGTGATTGACGGCTACTCGCTCTTCTTCGGCGCCATCTTTCTCGCCGCAACCGCGCTGGTCATCCTTCTTTCCGTCCGCTATCTGGATCTCGAGCGCGAACAGGAAGGCGAATACTACGCGCTGCTCCTCTTCGCCTCCATCGGCATGATGTTCATGGTTTCCGGCACCGACTTGATCGTGATGTTCCTCGGCCTCGAGACCATGGCCCTAAGTTTTTACGTCCTCACTGGCTACCTGCGCCGCGAAAAACGCTCCAACGAGGCGGCCCTCAAATTTCTCCTGCTCGGCGGCTTCGGCACAGCCGTCCTCGCTTACGGCTTCTCGCTGCTCTACGGCCTCACCGCCAGCACCAGCATTCTGGATATCGGCAGCACCCTCGATCGCCGCTTCCAATACGTCGCAGGGCGTGGGATGGCCGACTGGCTGCTCATCCTCGCGTTTGTCACTGTCGCCGCCGGTCTCTTCGTCAAAATCGCCGCCGTTCCGTTCCACCAGTGGGCGCCCGACGTCTACGAAGGCGCGCCCACGCCCATCGCGGCTTACGTCAGCGTAGCTTCCGCAACAGCCAGCCTCGCGTTGCTCCTTCGCCTGTTCATCTGGGTTTTCGGAGGCTCGCAGCCCATCTGGCAAGGCCTGGTAGCTGGCATCGCCATCGCTTCGCTCACCTGGAGCAACCTCGCAGCGCTCACGCAGACCAATATTAAGCGCCTGCTCGCCTACTCCTCGATCTCTCACATCGGCTATATTCTCCTTGGCCTCGTCGCCGGAAACGAAACCGGCCTCACGGGAATCATCTACTACCTGATCGCCTACGTCTTCATGACCATCGGCGCTTTCGCGGTCGTCATCGTGCTACACCAGCGTGGCCTGATCGGTGACGAACTGGACGATCTCGACGGCCTCTGCCAACGCAGCCCGGCGGCTGCGGTTCTTCTCCTCATCTTCATGCTTTCGCTCGCCGGCGTTCCTCCCACGGCAGGCTTCATGGGCAAGTACTTCATCTTCCTCGCGCTCATCGAGTCGCATCATCCCGTGCTGGCCATCATCGCCGCGCTCTATCTTGTTCCGGCGCTCTACTACTATTTCCGCGTGGTCGTTCACGCCTGGTTCAGAAAACCGGGCGAAGCCCCCGCTCCGGTCATGAGCAACGCGCAGGCCATCACCCTCGGCGCAGCCCTGTTTGTAACTCTCGCGGCCGGGTTGTATCCTGAACCGTTCACTCGGCTCGCTCACTATGCCCTCGGAATCCAACGATAAACCGGACCCGGAAGTTTCTCCGGCTGCGAAGCAGGCGAGAAACTTCTCCCAGCAAAACGCGATGGCGATGGAACTCCCCTTCATTTTCGTGGGTTGCATCGTCGTCGGCGGCGCGATCGGCTACTTCCTCGACGCCTGGCTGCACACCCGGCCCGCCCTGATGATCGTCTTCGGCATCATCGGCTTCATCGCCGGCCTCCGCGATGTCCTCCGCCGCCTTCCCAAAAGCTAAAGCTGTCTTTCCGGTTCTGTACCGAGAGCACCCCTCTGTCTATTGAATAAAAACCGAGATTGTCATTCTGAGGGCATCCGACGATGTCCGGCGTTGGGACTCCGGTGGTGTCTACCGGAGATGCCCGAAGAACCCCAACCTCAAAACCATGCTAAATTTCACCACGACCATCCCAAATCCATGCCCACCACTCCCGCCAGCGCCGCTCCCTACCTCGCATCCGAAAAATGGATTGCCCGCCTCACTCTCATGCTCGGTGCGCTAGCCGCCGTCCCCGTGGCCCGGTTCTATAGCCCAGCCTGGGGCGCGGGCATCTTCGTCGGCGCCATCCTCGCCTGGTTCAACTTTCGCTGGCTCCGGCAAGGACTCGATGCGCTCACCACCGCCGCCACCGCCCAGGCCAATCGACGCAATCCCCAGGTTCCGATCGGGACGTACTTCAAAGCCCTCTTCCGCTACGGGTTGATAGCCCTCGCCGTCTATGTTATTTTTAAGTATCTGAACGTTCCCATATTGAGCATGATTCTTGGTTTGTGTGCCCTGGGAGCGGCCACACTGGCAGTCAGTGTGTACGAAATCCTGCATCCTCTGGAATAGCGAATGGAAGAACACGTAAGCCCGATAACTCAATGGTTTAACCACATCTTCGCGCCGATTGCGCTGTCGCTTCTCCACGCGCTGCACATCCAGCCCGCCGACTACGACACCCCCATTCCCGAATACGTCGTCATGTCGCTCCTGGTGCTGGTGATTTGCACGATCCTGGCGCTGATTGTCCGTGCTCGCCTCTCCGTTGAACGCCCCGGCCCGCTTCAGCAGGTCGCCGAACTGCTCCTCACCAATCCGCTCGGTTTCGGCATCAAGGACCTTCTGGAAGAAAACGTGGCCCACGGCGGCGGGAAGTACATCGCCTTCACCGGCTCAATTTCGATATTCATCTTGCTGTCCAATCTTCTCAGCGTTTTCCCGGCTTTCTCCGCGCCCACGGCAGTCGTCGTCGTCCCGCTGGCCTGCGCCTCCCTCACTTTCATTTATTTCAATTGGCAGGGCGTAAGGCATCACGGGGTCGGCCACTATCTGCTGACGTTTGCAGGGTCTCCCAAAACCGCCGCTGACACTGCGCTCGCTTTCCTGCTCTTCCCGGTGGAGCTGATCAGCACCGCGGCACGGCTGCTCTCCCTCACAGTGCGTCTTTGGGCGAACATTTTCGCCAGCGACCTGCTCTATACCATCTTCCTCAGCCTGCTCGTCAAGCTGACCATCTTCGCCTGGGGCAAATTCGCCATGCTTGGCGCCGTGCTGGCAATCCTTCCCATTGCCGTCCCCATGGCGTTCATCGGGCTGCATATCTTTGTCGCGATCATTCAGTCCTATGTGTTTACGGTGCTCCCGTCGATCTACCTGGGCATTGCCACGGCTGACGAACACTAAAAGGTTGGCTGTGCCGTTTCAGTGTGAGCCCGGCTGCACGGTGTCCGGGAACCACCCCCTGGCGGCAATTTCAAGGAGGCAAGGATGAAGAAGTTAGCGGTTGTATTGATGTTGTTGGCGATGGTCGCGCTGTTGGCGCCTGCTGCGTTTGCACAAGAAGCTGGAGCAAAAGGCGGATCCGGGCACACCGGATTACTCGCGATTGCGGCGGGCCTCGGTATGGGCCTCGCGGCGTTCGGAGGAGCATTTGGTCAGGGCAGGGTTGCCGCAGCCGCTTGCGAAGGCATGGCGCGCAATCCCGGCGCAGGGGGAGCGATTCGCGCGGCGATGATTCTCGGTCTGGTGTTCGTTGAAACCCTATCGCTTTTGACCTTCGTTATCGCCATCGTTCTCTATTTGAAGATGTAATCCGCGGTTCCAGCAAGAGTTTCCATCGTTTCACCAACCGCTCCGGCCAGTCCGGAGCGGTTCTCTTTTGAGTGCGGGAGCGAAGCTCTCGCTTTTGGCACTCTAATCTTTACCAACAAACAAAATTTCTACGCTGAAGACAAGCTCGGAAGGACCGAACGAGGCCGGAAGAATGACGGGCGGGCCGCTCTCGCCCTTATCGCGCCGACGAGATCAGATTGTGCGAGAGCACAATCCCAAGCACATGATTGGGCATAAGCCCCAGGTACAGCGTTGCCAGCGCCGCAACCACCACCACCATCGCCGCCGTCGGGCTCAGGCTCGTGGCGGCCTCCGCGGGCACATCGCCCTTGTGCTCGCGCATGTACATCACCACGATCACACGCAGATAGTAATAGGCGCCAATGGTGCTGTTGATCGTCATCAGCACCGCCAGCCAGATCAGTTTCGAATTGATGGCCGCTTTGAACACATAGAATTTTCCGAAGAATCCCGCCGTGATCGGCAGCCCCAGCAAGGAAAGCAGGAACAGGGTCATCGCCGCGGCCGCAAACGGCTGCCGCGTGCCGAGCCCCGCGAAGTCATCCAGCGTCTGGTAACTTTCGCCCTTCCCGCCAATCTCCGAAACGATCGTGAAGGCGCCCACCTTCACCAGCGAATAACCCAGCAGGTAAAATAGCACTGCCGCGTAGGCCGGACCCGCCAAGGTTTCCGGGTCCAGCTTCATGGTCGTCACCGCGGCGAACGCCACCAGCGTGTAGCCAGCATGCGCGATCGAACTGTACGCCAGCATCCGCTTTACGTTGGTTTGTACCAGCGCGCCCAGGTTGCCCACGAACATCGTGGCCACCGCGAGAATCCAGAACGCCCAGAACCAGAAATCCGTCGCCGCGTGAATGGTGGTGAAAATCCGCAGCAACAGCGCGAACGTCGCCGCCTTCGGTCCGGCGGCGAAAAGCGCCGTCACCGGCGTTGGCGCTCCTTCATAAACGTCCGGCGTCCACACCTGGAACGGAGCGGCCGCGACCTTGAAGCCCAGGCCGACGAGGATCAGCGTCAAACCGAGCCGCAGAAGGTTGCTTGACGGATCCGCGGAAGCAATCTGCATAAGGTTCGTGGAGCCGGAGGCGCCGTAAACCAGCGCGATGCCGTACAGGAAAAACGCCGTCGCAAACGACCCGAGCAAAAAGTATTTCACCGCCGACTCGCTCGACTTCACCGAATCGCGCCGGTAGCCCGCAAGCACATAGCTGGATATGGAGGACATCTCCAGGCCGATAAACGCCGTCAGCAGTTCCTGCGCGGAGGCCAACACGCCCATCCCGGCCGTGGCGAAAAGTATCAGCGCATAAAACTCCGCGGGAGCCAGATTTTCGCGCTCCAGGTAAGAGTCGGCAGCCAGTATCACAAGAAACGCCACCAGGCCCAACAGCCAATGAAAAAATAGGCTATACGTATCGAACTGAATCAGCCCGAAAAACCCGCTGCCCATCTGTCCGAAATAGGTCGCCAGCGTGCCCGCCGCCGCGCCCACCATCGCGAACAGCGTCAGCCCCTGGCGGTTCTTCAGGAACGGCTGCAGCAGCATCAGCAGCACACCAAAGCCGCACCAGATAATTTCAGGCAGGATGCGAATCAGATCTGCGGCGCTAGGAGTCATTTAACGGGAAACCGTCCTTGTCGGTGAATCTTGCGGCGTATCCCCGGAGAGAGCCGCCGGTTGTGGCAATGCAGCCGGCTTCGAAGCTTCTTCGGCATACCTGGATTTCGTCTGTTCGATCACCCAGTTCACGGGAGCGGCAACACGGCGCGTAAAATACGGCGAGCCGAGGCCCATCCACAAAGTGATTACGGCGAACACCACGAGACCCCACTTTTCACGGGCGTCGATGTCGGTCAGATTGCGATTCTTGTCGTTCGTCACGTCGCCAAAGAAAACGCGCTGATAGGCCCAAAGGAGGTAGCAAGCGGAAAGAATCACGCCCGTAGCCGCCCAGCTCGCCCAGCCCCAATGGAACTGATAGGTCCCGAGCAAGATCAGGTATTCGCCGACGAACCCATTCAGCATCGGCAAGCCCATCGAGCTCAACGCCACAAAAAGAAAGAACGCCGCGTACTTCGGCATCGGCGTGGACAACCCGCCGTACTCGCTGATCTCATACGTGTGCCGCCGGTCGTAAAGTACGCCCGTCAGGAAGAACAGCGCCCCGGTGGAGATCCCGTGTGCCAGCATCTGATACACCGCGCCCTGCATGGAGATCGTCTGGAAAGTGAAAATGCCGAGCACCACGAAGCCCAGGTGGCTGACTGAGGAATAGGCCACAAGCTTTTTCAGGTTCGGCTGCACCAGCGCCACCAGTGCGCCGTAGATGATGCCGATGATCGCCAGCACCGCCACATAGGGAGCCGCGCGATGCGATGCCTCCGGAAACAGCGGCAGGCAGAAGCGGATCATGCCGTAAGTGCCCATCTTCAGCAGCACGCCGGCCAGTATGATCGAGCCGGCCGTCGGCGCTTCCACGTGCGCATCCGGCAGCCATGTGTGAAGAGGGAAGAGCGGCACTTTGATCGCAAAGGCCACGAAGAATGCCAGGAACAGCAGCATCTCCGTCCGCGGCGCAAGATGGAAAGCCGCGCTCTGCAGCGTTAACTGAATCGCCGGCAGGTCAAACGTGCCAGTCAGATTGTAGAGCCACAGGATGCCCACCAGCATGAACGCCGAGCCGGCCATCGTATAAATGAAGAATTTCACAGCTGCATAAATACGCCGGTCGTGGCCCCAGATGCCGATCAGGAACGCCATCGGAATCAGCATCACTTCCCAGAACAGGAAGAAAACGAACAGGTCCAGCGCCAGGAACACGCCGATGATGCCGACCTCCAGCAAGAGCAGCATCACATGGAATTCCTTGATGCGGTGATGCACCCCTTTCCATGAAGCCAGCACGCAGATGGGCGTCAGGAACGTGGTCAGAATCACCAGGAACATGCTGATGCCGTCCACTCCGAGGTGATAATTGATCGGCGGCGACGAAATCCACGCCTTGTACTCAGTGAGCGAATAGCCCGGTGTCCCGATAGCTACTACGCGCAACAGGATCAGCGAAAACAGAAACTCAACCACGGACACAACAAACGTGAGGCGCCGGATCCAGAGTTCGTCGTCGCCCCGCAAAAAAAGCAGCGCCAGCGCGCCAAACGCGGGAAAGAAAGTCAGTATCGAAAGGAGATGTCCGCTGAGTTCCATTAGCGTACTCCTCCCAAGAGTGCCGGGTGCAGAATCGGCCAGAACACAATCCCCAGCAGCACAATCGCGCCGACAACCACCCACACCGCGTAACTCCGCGTGTTGCCAGACTGCGTGTGCCGAACCGTATCCCCAACCGCCGCCGCTCCGTCCGCCACTCCGTTCACCGCCCCATCAATCATCCCGGCATCCACAACCTTCCAAAGCACATTGGTCGAGAGCCACATCAGCGGACGCACAATCACGGCTGCATAAAGTTCATCCACGTAATATTTGTGGTAGAGCAGCTTGTGTACGCCTTCCGACGTCCCGCGCTCCACTTTCTTCGCGTACATTCGCCAGGCCACCAGCAATCCCGCCGTTGCCGCAACTACCGCGACGATCGAAAGGATATGCTCCAGCGATTGCGCGGCTTCTCCGCCGCCGGATTCGGCAGCGCCAAAAACCGGCGATAGAAATTCCGCGAAGTAATCCTTGCCGCCAAACAGGGCCGGCAGCGCGAACCACCCGCCGGTCAGCGAAAGCAGCGCCAGGATCATCAAAGGCCCCGTCATGGTGCCCGGAGATTCATGAACATGCACTTTGTGCTCGTCGTAGCGCTTCTCGCCGTAAAACGTCAGCCAAATCAGCCGGAACATGTAGAACGAAGTGAACACGGCAGCAAGCAAACCGACGCCGTACAAAACCTTGCCGCCATTTTCCGAGTTGTAGGCCGCGAACAGGATCGAATCTTTCGAAAAGAACGCCGCAAACAGTGGAAATCCCGCGATCGCGATCGTGCCGAAGAGCATGCACCAGTAGGTGACTTTGATCTTCTTGCTCAGGCCGCCCATGTTCCACATGTCCTGCTCGCCGCCCATCGCGTGAATCACGCTGCCGGCGGAAAGGAACAGCAAGGCCTTGAAGAACGCGTGCGTCATCAGGTGGAAAATGCCCGCGCCGAATGCGCCGACACCGCATGCCAGAAACATGTAGCCAAGCTGGCTGACTGTGGAATACGCCAGAACTTTCTTGATGTCCGACTGCACCAATCCAATCGTGGCCGCAAAAAACGCCGTCGCGCAGCCGACAATCGCCACAACGTACATAGCGGTAGGCGCGTGGGTGAATAAAATGTGCGAACGCGCCACCATATATACGCCGGCGGTGACCATCGTCGCCGCGTGAATCAGCGCGCTCACCGGCGTTGGCCCTTCCATCGCGTCCGGCAGCCAAACGTACAAAGGCAACTGCGCGGATTTGCCCGTTGCTCCGACGAACAGCAGCAGGCAGGCCACGGTTATCGTGCCGAACTGCCCCATCGCCTCCGGCTGCCACGTTGCGGCCTTCTCGAACACAGTCTGAAAATCCAGCGACCCGAACGCGCGGAACAACAGGAACATTCCCAGCATGAATCCGAAGTCGCCGATGCGGTTGACGATGAACGCCTTTTTCCCCGCGTCCGCAGCCGACTTCCGCAGGAAATAGAATCCAATCAGTAGGTAACTGCACAACCCCACGCCTTCCCAGCCCACGAAGAGCAGCACATAATTCGCCGCCAGCACCAGGATCAGCATGAAGAACATGAACAAATTCAGGTACGAGAAGAACCGGTAGTAGCCCTCTTCATGCGCCATGTAGCCGGTCGAATAAATGTGAATCAGGAAGCCGACGCCGGTAACCACCAGCAGCATCACCACGGTGAGATGATCCAACTGCAGGTCAAAGCCCGCGCGGAAATTCCCCGCGACGATCCAGTCGAAAAACGGCTTTACCCAGGCCTTGTGATTTGTTTCGTAGTAGCCGATGAATTCGCGCACCGCCTCCACCGCGCACAGAAACGAAATGCCCGTCGAGCCAAGCGCCACGCTGTTCACGATGGCCTTCGGCCACTTCGCGCCAAAAAGCCCGTTGATCGCCGAGCCCAGCAACGGCAGCAGCGGAATAATCCAGAGGTTTTCAAGTATCGGCATTAGAGTTTTAGCAGGTCCACGTTCTCTACGTTCAGCGAACGCCGGTTGCGCGCCGTAAGGATGATGATGCCCAGCCCCACCGCCGCTTCCGCCGCCGCCACTACGATTACGAACAACACAAAAACTTCGCCATCCGACTTGCCCAGCGCCTGGCTGAACGCCACAAACGCCAGGTTCACCGCGTTCAGCATCAGCTCAATCGCCATGAAAATCGTGATGATGTTGCGCTTGAACACAAAAGCCAGCACGCCCAACCCGAAAAGAATGGCGCTCAAAATCAGGTAGTAGTTTGTAGGGACCATATCAATTCTCCCGCTGGGCCAGAACGATGGCGCCCAGGATGGCCACAAGGATCAGGAACGAAGTCAGTTCAAACGGATAAACAAACTCGGAAAACAGCAGCTTCGAAAGTTCCCGGGTGGAAGTCATCGCTCCGTTTGCCGCGGGCGGCGCCATGTGGCCGCTCGACCTGGCGATGGCCGCGGCGATGATTCCGCCCAACGCGAGCGCCAGCGGAACTCCGCCAAACGCTGCCAGCTTCGAAAAATTCGTCCGTTCTTCCACTCCCGCGTTCAGCAGCATGATCACGAAAATAAAAAGCACCATCACCGCGCCGCCATAAACGATGATCTGCACGGCGGCGATAAACTCCGCGCCCATCAGCAGGTACAAACCCGCCAGCGACACCATCACCAGGATCAGCGAAAGTGCGCTGTGAATCGGATGGCTTTGCAAGATCAGGCTCACCGCCCCCAGCACCGCCAGGGCCGCAAGCACAAAGAAAATGATCAGTACTCCGCTTATCACTTCAGTCTCCACATAATAACCGCGCTGGTCAGCACCAGATTGGCAATCGAAACCGGCAGTAGGAATTTCCAGCCGAAATCCATCAACTGGTCATAACGGAAGCGCGGCAAGGTGCCGCGCATCCAGATGTAGAAGAACAGCACCGCGCCGACCTTCGCGAAGAACCAGAACGGCCCCTGAATCAGTTCATTCACCGTCGGGGAAAGAAAAAGAGCGAAGCCCAGCAGGGCAAACACCGTGCCCAGTCCCGGCAAAATGATGCGCCCCAGAATCGTTTCGTACCGGATGCCGTCATAAATGATCCAAAGACCCAGTGGCACCAGAATAATCGACGGCAGATAGTGCGTCAGCATCCACGCAGCGGGGAAGGGCGACAGCCAGCCGCCAAAAAACAGAATCGCAAACAGCGACGACACCGCGATCATGCTGGTGTATTCCCCGATAAAAAACATCGCGAATTTCATCGAAGCATATTCGGTGTGAAAGCCCGCCACCAGCTCCGATTCCGCTTCCGGCAGGTCAAACGGCACGCGGTTCGTTTCCGCAATCGCCGCGATGAAAAAGCAGATACATCCGATGATCTGCGTGAAACTTCCGTGGTCTTTGCTGAAACCAATAATGTTCCAGGTGAGCAGGCCCATATCTCCGGCTTGTTTTTCCACGATGTGCTTCAAGCTGAAGTCCCCTGCGATCAGCAGTACGCCGACCACAGATAGCGTCAGTGCCAGCTCGTAGCTGATCATCTGCGCCGAACTGCGCAGGCCTCCGAGCAGCGAATACTTGTTGTTGGATCCCCACCCGGCCAGCGCGATTCCGTAAACGCCCAGCGCGGTAATGGCAAAAAGCACCAGCAGGCTGATGTTCACATCCGCGATGCCAAAATTTGTGGTGTAGCCAAAAACCGTGATGTCCGGCCCGAAGGGAATTACCGACAGCGAGGTCAGCGCTAGCATCAGCGTCAGGAACGGCGCGAAAAAATACGCTTTCTTGTCCACGCCCGTGGGCATGGGGTCTTCCTTCAGGATGAACTTGATGCCGTCCGCCAGCGGCTGCAGCAATCCGTGCGGGCCCACGCGGTGCGGTCCCCAGCGTGCCTGAATGTGCGCGATCACCTTGCGCTCCAGCCAGGTGAGATACGCATCCAGCGTCAGCACGACGAACACGAGAATGGCGACCTTGACGATCGGAACAATCAGGAATCCGTACTTGGCTAGGATTTCGCTCACGGCTTCGCTTCCGCCTCCGGCAAGGTTTGCATCATGGTGCAAAAACGGCCCAGGGTTCCGCTGGTAAACAGGTTGTCGTTCGCGGGCCGGATCAGCTGCAGCGGCACGTCGTATGGCGCGTGTCCGTTCTTTGCGAACTCAATTTTCGTGGGCTCCGCGCCGCCGGTCAGCAGGCCCGCCGGCTGCACGTTGTAGCCGGGCACGGCCTTGCGGATCTCTTCAAACACAGCTGCAGGCGTTTTGAAGTGGAATGCCTTGCCGAGCCCCGCGCGCTCCAGTTGATGCGACAGAATTCTCAGCAGATCGAAATCGCTGCGCGCGCCCATCACCTCGGCCGCTTTATGCAGCAGCTGAATCTCTCCGGCTGTATTCGTCACGCTGCCGTCCTTTTCGTAAGCGGAAGCCGCCGGAAGAACGATGTCCGCCAGTTGCGCGGTTTCCGTCATAAAAAGTTCATGGACAATCAGAAAGCCAAGGTTGCCGCGGCCAGCGCCGGATTTTCCGAAGTGCGCGAGCGGGTTTGCGCCAACCACATACAAAGCTTTGAGCTTTCCGGACTGCGCCGCTTCGATCATTTCCGGCGCGGTCATTCCAGGCTTCGCGGGAATCTGCGCGCCCCAATGGTTCGCCAGTGATTCCGCAACCGCCTTGTTGTCCAGATACGCGTAACCCGGCAAGCGATCCGGCAGCACGCCCATGTCTGCCGCGCCGCGCGAATTCGCGTAGTCCCCCAGCGCCATGTACCGCACTTTCCCGGGCAGCTTTGATCCGAATGCCACAACGTCTTCAATCGCTTTGCCCGTCAACTCCGAGCCGAATACGATGGCCACTTCCGCTTCCGCTTCGAGCGCGGTCTTCAGAGCCGCGAGCTTTTCTGAAACTCCCCCGGCCAGTTGCCCTTCGCCGGTCGCCAGCCAGCGAACTGCGGCGGCCTCCTGCCCGTTCGCCACCTGCACAAATTGCGTTGCTTTTCGCTCCAGCTTGATCTCGCGCGAATTGATCAGGAAAAGTTTCGCTGCGTTGTGGCGAATGCCGGCGCGGATCTGCCAACCGACCAACGGATTCTGGTTGGAAGGATCGTTGCCGACCACCAACACCGCGTTCGACTGGTAAAGCTGTTCCATCGTCATGGACGATTCGGCCGCCCGATTACCCAGGGCCGTAACCAGGCCGGTGTAATCCGCAGTCCGGTGATGGTCGATATTGTTTGTTCCAAACGTCGCGCGCGCCAGCCTTTGCAGAAGATAATTTTCCTCGTTCGAAGCGCGATTGGAGCCGATGAACCCGATCGCCTCTCCGCCGTAAGCCATGTGCAGTTCCTTCAGCTTGGCGGCGGCTGCCTGCGACGCCTCTTCCCACGAGACGGGGAACAGCTTGTCGCCCTTGCGCAGCAGCGGTTGCTTCAGGCGTTCCGGGTGCTTCGTGAAATCGAAGCCGAAGCGCCCCTTCACGCACAGGAACTCTTTGTTGATGCCGGAAAGGTCACGGTTATTGGCGCGCAGGATTTCGTGGTTGCGCACGCTCAGCGTGGTCTTGCAGCCGTTCGAGCAGTGGGTGCAGATCGTCGAAACATATTGCATTTCCCACGGCCGCGTCTTGTAGCGGTACGTTCCGCTCGTTAGCGCGCCCACCGGGCAAATGTCGATGCACATCCCGCACTCTTCGCATTCCAGGTGATCTTCGCGGTTCGGAATAATAATCGAGTGCGCGCCGCGCATGCCCACGCCAAGCGCTTTCACATCCATGCCCTCGTCGCAGACGCGCACGCACCGGAAGCACAGGATGCAGCGCGGCGCGTCGTAATACACCAGGTCCGACCACTTTTCTTCAGGCCGGTGAATTTTCTCCTCGACGAACCGGCTGGTGTCCGCGCCGTAGCGGAAAACCATGTCCTGCAGCTCGCACTCGCCGCCCTTGTCACAAACCGGGCAATCCAGCGGATGGTTGCTCAGCAAAAACTCCAGCATGAATTTCCGCGCGTCGCGCACCTTTTCGGTATTCGTCCGGACCACCATGCCTTCGGCGACCACCTGGGTGCACGCGGTCTGCAGTTTCGGCGCCTTTTCCACTTCGATCAGGCACATCCGGCATGCCGCCTGCAGCGTCAGCCCCGGGTAGTAGCAGAACGACGGCACTTCAATTCCCATGCGCCGCGTCGCCTCAATCACCAGCGTTCCGGCGGGAACTTCCACGTCGCGGTCGTCGATTTTCAGATGAACAAGTTTCGTGTCGGCCATGGATTCCTACCGCGCACCAAGCAACGCTTCGGCGGATTTGTTGTATGCACAGCGTCCCTGCAAATGGTCTTCAAACTCGCTGCGGAATTTCTCCACGATGCTGATCGTCGGCATCGCCGCCGCGTCTCCAAGCGGGCAGAACGTCCGTCCCAGCATATTCTTCGAAAGCTCCCCGATCAGGTCGATGTCTTCCGGGCGTCCCAGGCCGGCGTGAAACCGCTCCAGCATTTTCTTCAGCCAGCTTGTGCCTTCGCGGCAGGGGATGCACCAGCCGCAGGATTCGTGCGCGTAAAAATGCATGATGCGGCGCGCCATGTCTACCATGCAGGTGTCTTCATCGATCACCACCATGCCGCCGGAGCCGAGCATCGAGCCGGCCTTGGCCACGGTGTCGTAATCCATTGCGATATCAATCTCGTCGGCCTTGAACACCGGGCAGGAGCTTCCGCCGGGAATCACTGCTTTCAATTTTTTCCCGTTGCGCATTCCGCCGGCCAGTTCGTCGATGAACTTCTTCATGTTCATGCCCAGGGGAATTTCATAAATCCCGGGCTTGTTCACGTGCCCAGCGACACACAGCAGACGCGTGCCGCCATTCTTCGGCGTGCCGCGATTCGCGTACGTCTCGCCGCCCTCCAGAATGATCGCCGGAACCGCGCTCAGCGTTTCCACGTTGTTGATGATCGTGGGGCAGCCATAGAGGCCGACGACGGCAGGGAAGGGAGGTTTGATGCGCGGATTCCCGCGTTTGCCCTCAAGCGATTCCATCAGCGCCGATTCCTCGCCGCACTCATAAGCCCCCGCACCCGTATGAATCAGCAAATCAAAGTCAAAACCAGTGCCAAGAATATTCTTGCCCAGGTATCCCCGTTGGTACGCCTCGGCCAGCGCGCCTTCCACGATGTCCAGCACATAGCGGTATTCGCCGCGGATATAAATAAATCCCTCGTGCGCATTGATGGCCCGCCCGGCGATGGTGATCCCCTCGATCAGTTGGTGTGGATCCATCTCCATCAGCGGCCGGTCCTTGCACGTTCCGGGCTCAGACTCGTCGGCGTTGCAAATCACATATTTTGGCTTCGGCGAATCTTTGGGCACAAACGACCACTTCAATCCCGTCGGAAAGCCCGCGCCGCCGCGGCCGCGCAAACTCGATTTCTTCACCTCATCAATAATCGATTCCGGCGTCATCTGCTTCAGCGCTTTCTCCAGCGCCTGGTAAGCCCCATGCTGCAGCGCCACGTCGATCTTGTGGGAATCCTTGATGCCCCAGCGTTTGCTGATCAGCGGCGTCTCCAGTTTCGCTCGCTCGTGCAGCGCGCCGCTGATTACGCCTTGCGGCTCGGGTTGCTTGCCTTTGTCGAGATCCTCAATCAGCCGGTCCAGCTTCAGCGGGGTAAGGTTTTCATAGAAATCGTAGTTCACCTGAATCGCCGGCGCTCCTGTGCACGCGCCGATGCATTCCACTTCTTCCAGCGAGAAAACACCGTCTTGCGTCACTTCCTTGTGCCCGATCTCCAGCCGCTTCTTGGCGTGATCCAGCAGTTCCGCGCCGCCGCGCAGCATGCACGCTATATTGGTGCACACCTGCACGTGGTGTTTGCCGACCGGCTTACGGTGCAGCATCGAGTAAAACGCCAGCGTCTCTTCCACCTGCACGTTATTCAGATTCAGGCGCTTGGCAATTTCCGCGATCAGTTCATCGGTCACCGCGCCAAGTTCGTCCTGCCCGTACATCAGCATCGGGATCAGCGCGCTGCGCTTCACCGGATAACTGTTTTGGAGTTTGTCGAATTTCGCCGCGAGTTTTGGGCTGAGTTCCATAGGAATTATCTGTCCACTTCTCCAAGCACGATATCAATCGTTCCAATCGCCGCAACGGTATCGGCAATCAACTGCCCCTTCACCATTTGCGGCAACGCCTGCAAATTGACGAACGATGGCGAACGGAAATGCACCCGCAAGGGCTTTGGAGAACCGTCGCTGGCGATAAAACATCCCAACTCGCCGCGCGGCGACTCCACGGCCACGTATGCCTCGCCCGGTGGCGGAGAAAAACCTTCCGTGAAAATCTTGAAATGGTAGATCAGCGCTTCCATCTCCGTCTTCATCTTCTCGCGCTGCGGCGGCACGATCCCCGGCGCTTCGGACTTGATCGGCCCTTCATCCGTAATTTTGTCCACCGCCTGGCGCACGATCTTCAGGCTCTCGCGCATCTCCTGCACGCGCACCAAATAACGCGCAAAGCAGTCCGATTCCGTCCGGGTCGGCACGTTAAACTCAAACTCTTCGTAGGACGAATAGGGAAACGCCTTGCGATTGTCGAACGCCACTCCCGCCGCGCGCAAACCGGGGCCAGTTGTGCTCATCGCAATCAACGTCTCCGCGGGCAAATAGCCGACGCCCTTCAATCGCCCGGTCCAGATCCGGTTATTGGTCAGCAGTTCCTCGTACTCATCAATCCGTGCCGGCATCATGTCCAGGAAACGCTTCACCAGTTCGCGCCAGCCTGCCGGAGGCTCCAGCGCCAGCCCGCCGATGCGGATGTAACTGGTCATCATGCGCTGCCCGGCAAAGCGCTCGAAAATTTTCAGAATCTCTTCGCGTTCGCGGAAGGCGTAAAGCATCACGGACATGGCGCCCATATCGAGCGCGTGGGTTCCCAGCCACACCAGGTGCGAGGAGATCCGCTGCAGCTCCACCATCATCACGCGGATATACTGTGCCCGCTTCGGTATCTCTACGCCCAGGAGTTTTTCCACGGCCAGGCAATACACCAGGTTGTTCCCCAGCGGATTCAGATAATCCATCCGGTCTGTCAGCGTGATCGCCTGCGAATACGTCTTGTCTTCGCAGCTTTTCTCGATGCCGGTATGCAGGTAACCGAGGTCGGGCACCGCGGTCACCACGTTTTCGCCGTCCAGTTCCAGCAAAACGCGCAACACCCCGTGCGTCGAAGGGTGCTGCGGCCCCATGTTCAGGACCATTGTTTTCGATGTGCCGACCGCTGTTTCCACCGTTGTCATGGGTCTCAGTCCGCCGCGCTGGATCTAGCGCTTGCCCTCCACCGGAAAATCCCGGCGAAGCGGCGCTCCTTCAAATTCATCTGGCAATAGGATGCGCCGCAAATCCGAATGGCCCTCGAAACGAATCCCAAACAGGTCGAAAATCTCCCGCTCCATCCAATTGGCCCCAGGCCATAGAGGTTCCAGCGAATCAATGACCGGCTGCTGGCCGCTGACGCTGGTGCGCAGGCGAACCCGCGCCAGGCGCGGTATCGAAAGCAGTTGGTAGTTCAACTCGAAGCGCGGCTCGTTCGGAAAGCGGTCCACGCAAGTGGCGTCGCTCAGCTGGTTGAAATTAAGCTCGGGATCTTCCTTGCAAAGCCTGGCGGCGGCCAGCAGCATTTGGGGGGGCACGACGACTGTCGTTTCGCCGCGATACTCGATCACCTGCGAAACGCTCTCGGACTTCCACGCGCGAAGGCGGTCGATTACAACACCAGCATTTGCATTAGCGAGCTGCGGCACGTGTTCGGGTTCCTTGAAGGGCGACTGGCGTTACTTCTGCGATTTGTTCCAGTCGAATGCGCCCTTCTTCAAGAGATAGAAGTAACCGACCAACAGGATGGCGACATAGATCATCATTTCCATGAAGCCGAACATCTTGGTCGACGGATTGTGAACCAGGTCCTTGAATATGAAAGCCCAGGGATACAGAAAAATGGCCTCCACGTCGAACAAAATAAAAACCATCGCCACCAGGTAAAATTTCACCGAAAAAGGTTCCCGCGCATCCCCGCTCGGCGTGATGCCGCATTCATACGGCTGTTGTTTTGCTTTGTTGGGCCGCTTCCAGCCTACCAGCGTCGACAGCGTTATCAGCATGCCGGCAAGAAAAGCAGCCACCAGCAGGTGTATTACTAGGGGAACGTATGCATCGAGGCCGGTGGGGGTCATAGTCAAAGCGTTATAATAGCGAGTGGGGAGCCACGCGGTCAAATACTCCCGCAAAAAATCTTGTGGCCCGCGTGGCTTATACTGCGGGTGTACTCCGGCGCGTTTACCGGCATAGAGGAAGCTGATGGTCTTCGGGCACAATTCCAATCTCAAACTCGGGTCGAACACTTTCCACGTGCAAACCGAAGATCGCGGCGCAACTCACGCCATGATTGATACCACCGTCTATTACCAGGGCCGCGTACTCCACCGCCGCACGAATAATTACCACGATCTTCTCCCGATGAATGAGGAGAATCAGCAAAAGTTAAAGGTTCGCGTCGACGAGCAGCACCGCACAGTCCTCGATGCAATCCGCAGCGGTGAATTACATATGGCAATTCCCCAGCCGACTGCCGCGTCGGCCAGCGCAGCTGCCGGAATTTCCATTCAAGCTTCATCCGGTTCGGAGAACCCACCCGCCCCGGTTGATCAACCGCCGCCGAAACTGGTTCTGGAACTCCTGAACGCCCGCTCCTGGCTGGCGGGAAAGCAAGCCACGCTTAACCTGTTGGTCAAAGAGGAAGGGGGAGCGAACATCGCCGGCGCAATCGTCACCGCTGAAATCGAAGGAAGTGCCGGCCATCCACCTTTCTCAAGTCACACAGGGGATGGTGGTCAGGCCACCATCCTCTTCGAAATGCCTAAACTCACCGGTGCCGAGGCGGCGCTGGTAATTCGCGCCGAGGCGAACCAGGCCACGGCAATTCTCCGCTTCTCTCTGCGTGCGAAACCCCGCGTTCCCGCGGTATGATCAGCCCATGGCGAACGAAATTCAGGTTCACGTAAACGGGGAGTCCAAGCAGTTGCCACCCGGCACCAGCGTGCGCGGACTGCTGGACCATCTCGGCCTAAACCCCGGCCGCGTAGCCATCGAGTACAATCTGGCAATTCTGCCGAAAACCAAATGGGAAGCAACCCAGGTAGCCCCAGGCGACCGCCTGGAAATCGTCCAATTCGTAGGCGGCGGCTAGCTTCTTGTAGGGCCCGCCTTCCGAGGCGGGCCGCTCTTGCCCGGGAACACCAATCTCCCGATTGGCATTCTCAACTTGTCCGATTTTAGTCTGAATGCCAAACTTCGGCACGGAGCGGCCCGCTGCCGCAGTTCACGAATCTCTTTCCTCATTTCCCCAAGAACTTCTTCCACGGTTTCCAATAATATTTCGGCCATCCCTCTCGCACACCCTTGTGGTCGTAAGCCGGCACTCCCACGTGCACTAAATCAATCTGCGCTCCGCCTGCGACTTTGCTGAACGTCAGAATCAAAATCGACCAATCCTCTTTCTTCCAATGCGTCGCCCGCCAGAACTGCACAATCTGCCTGTCTGGCACAACCAACAGATTCCTTCCCTCCAGCATCGCGGCAAACGCACGGAACCGCCCGCCAGAATTTCGGTTGATCCGTGCCGTCATCCCCGTGGACTTCGAATGTTTCTTTGAATCGAGGTACATCTCAAAGAGTGCGTGAGGAGTAGTGCGAAAACGCACCGTCTGCTGAATCACCGGCGTCATAGCGCCTCCATGATTAGCCATATATAGTCAACGTGTCATCCTGAGCGGCGCGCCGTTCGCGTCGCGAAGGATCTCAACCAAAAATGTCGGCGTCGAACCTTGTGTGTCCTACACGCCCTCGAGCAGGTGCCCCATCTTACGCTTTTTGGTTTGCAGGTAGGCCCGCGAAATCTTCGACAGCCGCGGCTGGCAAGGCACTCGCTCGACCACGCGAATCCCCGCCGACTCAAGTTGCTGGATCTTGTCGGGGTTGTTGGAAAGCAGCCGGATGCGGGTCGCTCCAAGCTTCTTCAGAATTTTCGCCGGAAAGTCATACTCCCGTGCATCCGCTGCGAAGCCCAGCGATTCGTTGGCTTCCACCGTGTCCATGCCGCCGTCCTGCAGTTCATAGGCGCGCAACTTGTTCATCAGTCCGATCCCGCGCCCTTCCTGCGGCAGGTACAGCAAAATTCCCGAAGGCGCCTCGGATATTTTTTTCAGCGAAAGCTCCAACTGCGCACGGCAATCGCAGCGCAATGAAGTCAGTACGTCCCCCGTCAGACATTGCGAGTGCACGCGCACCAGCGGCGCTTTGCGGCCCTTCAAATCTCCGCGCACCAGGGCCACCGCTTCTTCCTGCGGCCCGCGCCCCTCAAACCCGTAAATCGAAAATTTTCCGAACTTGGTTGGAAGTGCGGCCTGCGCAGCCAGGCGCAGCCCATCTTTGTCTCGATGCTTCGCCTTAGTAGTCTTGGATTTTTTCGCCATAGGAAAAATTCAGTATAGCAGGCAGTGCCATTCCCGCACGAAGGACTCAGCATTCCGCTCGAGATTCATTACAATAAGGTGAGCTTGGGCTGGCCTCAGGCGAGGCCTGCCACTCACCATGGACACCACCCTTTCCATTCGCGAACTTCTCTTCACCCTGCTCCTCAAAGTGGGTGTCGCGTCTTCGATTGCAGCCCTCCTTGCCCGCTGGAACACCTTCCGCCGCGTACTCTTCACCGAAGAGCGCGACGCCGATCAAAAACTAAAACTGATGCTCTTCATGACCCCGCCGCTCATCGTCGGCGTCACTTTGCGCCTGGTCAGCCCCTACTATCGTTTTGCCGATCTCTCTCTCGAAGGCGCATTTCTCATGGGCCTGCTCGGCGGCCGCGTTGTCGGCCCCATCGGTGGCGCCATCATTACGATTCCCGCGCTGATGGCTCATGAGTGGCTCGGCATGCCCGCCGCCGCAACCGCCGGCTTGCTCGGAGGCTTAATCCGCCAGGTGATTCCCGACAAGGAAGCCCTTTGGAATTTCGGCCCCTTCACGTTTCTGAATATTCCCAAAGCGCTTATGCGCATGATCCGCGACACCGAAATCATGTGGGAGATGCTGCCGCTCCTCACCTGCGTCGGCCTGGAACTCGGCCGCGTCGCCCTCGTCGAAGCCACCAGGGCCAAGTGGCTCTTCGCGCTCGACCCCCAGTGGAACTGGCAGCTCGCCCTGGTCCTCATCGCCACGCTGATGTCCGTCGCTTCGCCACTGAAAATCTGGAACAACACCCGCATCGAGATGAACCTCGAGCGCCACCAGCAACTCCTGCTGCGCGCCAGGATGGATGCGCTCTCCAGCCAGATCAATCCGCACTTCCTCTTCAACACGCTCAACACCGTGTCCGCGCTCATCCGCATCGATCCCGATTCCGCCCGCGGCGTCGTTCTGAAGCTCAGCAACATCCTCCGACGCCTGCTGCGCAAGCACGAAACCTTTGTGCCCCTGCGCGAGGAGCTTTCTTTCATCGACGACTATCTCGACATCGAAGTCGCCCGCTTTGGCCACGACAATCTCGACATCGTCAAAGAAATCGACGAAGTGACTCTCGAAACCTTTATCCCCAGTATGCTTCTTCAGCCCATGGTCGAAAACAGCCTGAAACACGGTCTCGCTCCCAAACTCGAAGGCGGCCGCATCCTCCTCCGCACCACCAGCAGAAATGGCCGTCTGCAGATCGAAATCGCCGACAACGGCGTCGGCATCTCCGAAGAAAAAATGCCCCATGTCTATGTAGAAGGCATAGGACTTAGCAACGTCCGCGAACGCCTGCGCGTCCTCTACGGCGAAGATTTTCAGTTGGACATCGAAAGCCACGAAGGGCAGGGAACCACCATCCGCATCGATGTCCCCGAACTGGCCCCCGCCATCCCCGAAGTCAGCGTCTTCTAACTCCCAATCACCAACTCCCGCTTTTGTAGCGGCCGTCTTCCGAGGTCCGTCGCTTGGACTCCGGATGGTTTTACGGGGCGGCGCAGTTGACTTTGTAGTGGCCGAACTTCAGATCGGCCAGCCCTTCTGCGGCTAACGTCCACTTCCATCCATCCAAAAATCCCCTTGACACCCGCGCGTCAGTTCTGTATATTCTGTCATAACAGAAATGACTGACACAACCAAACCGACACTCACCCCCGTTGCCCAGAAATTCATCCTCCATTGGGGCGAAATGGGCACCAAGTGGGGCATCAATCGCACTGTCGCCCAGGTGCACGCCCTGCTCTTCCTTTCCCCGCATCCTTTGCCCGCCGACGAGATTTCGGCCACTTTGTCTGTGGCCCGCTCCAACGTCAGCACCAGCCTCCGCGAACTGCAGGGTTGGGGTATCGTCAGCCTGGTCCACGTCCTCGGCGACCGCCGCGATCACTTTCAGACCACCAAGGACGTCTGGGAAATCTTTCGCACCGTCTCCGAAGAGCGCAAGCGCCGCGAGATCGATCCAACGCTCCGTGTCCTCGCCGAATGCGTCCAGGAAATTAAGGCCGCGCCCGCCGGAGACGCCTATACCCGCGAGCGCCTCGAATCCATGCTCGATTTCCTGACCATTATGAGCGGCCTGTTCGAAGAGATTCTCCGCATGCCTGTGGGCGCACTAAAAGGAGTGGGCAAGTTGCGCGGCAAAGTCATCACCCTCCTCGGCAGCGACAAAAAGAAAGCCGTTTGAGGGGCAATCGGTTTTGTAGCGGCCGCCGTCCGCGGCGGGCGAATTTGCAGGAAGATAGCGCTGAGACGCAAAGGGCACAGAGATCTGCGGAGAAAAGGCTCACCATGATTTCGCTGGCAAACGAATACACCGACGGCAAAGGACCCCACGCCAAAGGCTGGCTCTTCTTCGACGCAGATTGCCGCTTCTGCACCCGCAGCGCCCGCTGGATCGCCCCAATTCTCAGGCGGCGCGGAATGGCCGTAGCCCCGCTGCAGGATCCCCGCGTAAGCGCCTTGCTCGGCATGAACAGGGAAGCGCTGCTGATGGAATTGCGATTCCTTCTCTCCGACGGTAAGCAATACGGCGGCGCCGATGCCGTCGTAGCCGTCGCCCGCGAAATCTGGTGGGGTCGTCCGCTGGTCTGGTTCGCAAAACTCCCCGGCGCGATGAACCTGCTGCGCTCCGGCTATCGCTGGGTCGCCGCCCAACGCAGTTGCGCCGCCGCAAACCGCGCCGAGTGCTCCGTGCCCCGCAGGAGCTAGACCTAACATGAAATTGTCATTCTGAGTGGCGCGCAGTTTGCGCCGCGAAGGATCTCAACCCTACCATCTCGCAAATATTCGACGTTGATATCCTTCCGCCTCGATCGGCATCGGGGCCTCAGGACGTCAATTTGTTGAATGTTTCGGCCAACGATCGCTTAACGTGCGGCCTTTGCGGAGTAAGCGCTGGTGAGGACCTGCTCGTAATAACTTTCGTACATCGGAATCACGTCATTGGCGCAGAACTTTCTCTTGGCGCTGAGGCGCGCCAGTTGCCCCATCTCGCGTCCGCGGTCCGGCCGCGAAAGCAGGTCAATCGCATACTTCGCCGCGGTCTTCACGTCGCCGGGTTCCACCAGATAACCGTCCACCCCGTTCTCTATCACTTCCGGAACGCCACCGACATTCGTGGCGATTACCGGCACTTCGCAAGCCATCGCCTCAAGCGCCGCCAGTCCGAACGATTCCAACTGCGAAGGCAGCAAGAACAAATCGGCTTGTCCCAGCTTTTCTTTAATCCCGTTTTGTTTCCCCAAAAACAGTACGTCTTTTTCCACTCCACGAGTGCGCGCCAGCGCTTCCGCCGGCTCCCGATCCGGCCCATCGCCGATCATCACCAGCTTCGCCGGCATTTTCTCACGCACCAGGGCAAATATCTCAACTGCGTCCAAAATGCGCTTCACCGGCCGGAAATTCGAAAGGTGCATCAGGATTGGTTCGCCATCCGGCGCCCACTCCGCCCGCAGTTTCGGGTCCGGCTTCCGCACATATAAATCACAATTCACAAAGTTCGGGATCACTTCGATCGGCCGCTTGATTCCGAATTCTTTAATCGTTTGCCGCAGCAGATACCGCGAAATCGAAGTCACCCCATCGCTCTGTTCGATCGAATACCGCGTAATCGGCAAAAAATTCGGGTTGTTGCCGACCAGCGTAATGTCCGTGCCGTGCAGCGTGGTGATAAACGGCAGCCGCCGCGGCGCGGCCATCTGCCGGGCCAGCAATGCGCTGACCGAATGCGGAATCGCGTAGTGGACATGCAATATGTCCAGCGCTTCCTTCTCAAACACTTCCAGCATCTTCACGGCAAGCGAAAGCGTATAGGGCGAGTGGTCAAACAACGGGTAGGAAACCACCTCCGCCTGGTGGAAATGAATGCGAGGATCGTTGGGATTCATCCGAATCGGCGGCGCATAGGTGATGAAATGCACCTCGTGGCCCCGGGCGGCCAACTCCTGGCCAAGCTCCGTTGCCACTACCCCCGACCCACCGTAGGTGGGATACCCTGTGATGCCGATGCGCATAGATGTTGTGTGAAACGATCCGTCCGCCAAACTGGCGTACCATGTTGCCTGCCGCATGGTACACCGATTAGACGTAGGGGGAGGAGAGAACGTGACACGCCTGGCCGGGAAAAGCGCCTTGATTACGGGTGGGGGGACCGGCATTGGGCAGGCCATTGCCCTGGCTTTCGCCCGCGAGGGGGCGCAGGTCGCCATTGCCGGGCGGCGCAAAAACAAGCTCGAGAAGACTCTTCAGTTGCTGCAGCAGGCGGGCTGTTCCGCGCTGGCACTCGAATGCGACGTTACCAAAGCCTCTGACACGGATCGGGCAGTCCAATCCGCCGAAGCTGCCTTTGGAAAAGTGAACGTTCTGGTCAATAATGCCGGGGCGCTTAGCGTTTCTACCGTGGAATCCATCGCCGAAGACGATTGGGATCACGTAATGGCCACCAACGTAAAAGGACCCTTTCTTATGTCTCGTGCCGTACTGCCCGCCATGCGCCGCGCCGGTGGCGGCTCGATCATCAATGTGGGCTCCGTACTGGGAATCGTCGCCATCCGCGACCGCGCCGCCTATTGCGCCTCCAAAGGCGGAGTCACGATGCTCACCCGCGCCATGGCCCTCGACCACGCCAGCGACCACATCCGTGTGAACTGCCTTTGCCCCTCCATCGTGGAATCGGACATGACCCAGAACCTCTTCGCCGAAACCGAAGGCGGCCGCCAGGCTCGCGAAAGCCGTCTGGCCTCGATCCCCCTCGGCCGCTTCGGCAAGCCCCACGATATCGCCGGCCTGGCCGTCTTCCTCGCCTCTGACGAATCCTCATGGATGACCGGAACCGTAATTCCCGTGGATGGTGGAGTGACCGCTTACTGAAAGAGGCCGACCCGAATGTCGCGAAAAATGACCCCGCAGGAAAAGCACGTCACGGAGTTGGTTCGCCGCCGCATGAAGGAGAGCAAATCCTCCGAACTGCTAGGCTTTGACGTCGAGAGTGTTCACGACGGCCGCGCCATTTTTCGCCTCGACGTCCGCTCGCGCCACAAACAGATCCACGGCGTGGTCCATGGCGGCATCCTCGCTGCGCTCGCGGACACCACCGCGGCCATTGCCGCCTACACCGTAGTACCCAAAGGCGTGGAGATTGCAACGCTCGAATTGAAGATCAATTATCTGGAGCCGGTGCCGGGCGGCCGCGTGAAAGCCGACGCCCGCGTCCTGCGCAAGGGGCGCAACTTCATCGTTACCGAATGTGAGATTTTCAATGAAACCGGCACACTGGCGGCAAAGGCGCTACTCACCTTTTCAGCGGCTGGGGGTAATACCCTGAGGAAGTAGCGGCTACTCGTCGCCGCCCTGTGCGGACTCTTCTCCGTCCTTATACACATACTTGACGAAGCGCTTGAAGATCATCAGATTCGGCGCGCCGGTGCGCGTCAACTTGATGCAATCGCGGTCGTACCACTCCACGGCCCCGCGCAGCTCTTCCCCGGTCTCCAGCACCACCACCATCGGCGTGCGCCCTTGCATCTGCTTGACCCAATAGAAGTTCTCCGCGTGTGTCACCTCGGGTGGCGCAGGTTTCTTGCTCGGAACCGGCCCGTTGTTATTGTGCGAGGGCCCGTTGTGTATGGCGCGGGGAGGCGCCTGTTCCTTAGCGTCCGCAAAACTGGGACGGTACATGCGGCGGTTCACCATGACTACTCCTTAACCGGATTGGTAAGATTCCTATGTGTGATGCACTGCGCGGGCGTTGGGTTTCGTTTATTATGACGCGGCAAACGGAATAAAGATAGACGTGCTATCGCAGGGACGGCGAGTCGGCTTCGGCAGGTGACAGCGACGCGGCCAGCGCATCCATTCCAAGCTGACGGTTAAGATTTCGCCGCGCGCCTGCCGCTATTTCGTCAACTCCGGATATCGCGCGCATCACCCAATCCGAATTCACCAAGCGGGCGAGCGCCTCAAGTTCCTTCCGCATATGCGGGTTTCGCAGTTGCGGCGCCTTCAGCCCCGCACTCAATTCCAGCACGTCGGAAAGCAGTCCATAGAAATCGCCGAGCACATCTTCACTCGACGATTCACGATCTTTCGCAAGCTGATTACTCGCTGCGAAGAGCTGCGAGAACCCCTGTCCCCGCGCCGCGTGCTCCAAAATCCGCAGAATCGCTCGTCGCCTCTCCACCACCGCTTCCACATTCATCTCGGTCGCCTGGCCTGGGCTGCCTTCCGAGAGTTGCGCGGCCAGCTTAATGTCGGCGGTTTTCAGCGTTCCTTTCGACTTCAAAATGCTCTCAACCTCCGCCTGCGGCAGCGGCGCAAAGTGAAATTGCATGCAGCGCGAAACAATGGTGGGCAGCAGGTTAAACGGAGAGGGTGCCGTCAGAATCAGCGTCGCCGAACCGGGGGGCTCTTCCAAAATCTTCAGAAAAACATTCGAAACATCCGCCCGCATCGTTTCCGCGCCATCCAGGATAAACACCCTTCGCCGTCCCATCGGCTGAAAATAGGCCGCGCGTTGAACCGCGCGAAGTTGTCCGATACGCAGGACCGGCCGAGCCACTGGATTCTTCAGCCTTACCGGGTCCGGCACCATCACCCACACATCGGGGTGGCTCTGCAGAATCAGCGGTACGCGTTCCACGGTCGCCGCATCCGCGCTCTCTCCGCGCTCCGCCAATCCCTGCGCGATCAGGTCATCCAGGTTGGCAAGCAGCCCGATCCGCTGGCAGGTGGCGCATTCTCCGCAGAAATCATCTTTCAGCCGTTCGCAGTTGGCGGCCTGGGCAAACATTCGCGCCAGCGTGAATTTCCCCACGCCTCGCGGCCCCGTGAAGAGCATCGCGTGGGGCACGCGCTCCGCTCGCAACGCGCCGCGCAGGGCGGCAACCATCGGCTCGTTGCCCAGAAATTCGGAAAAGCCCATCGTTCAGCCTTTTTTCCAGCTCTCCAGCAGGGGTTTCACCGCCTGCAGACATTCCTTCGCGATATCCTCCGGCATCCGCAGTCCGCTGTTGCCGGAATCGTAGCACTGAATCGTGGCCCACGGCCGGCTCCGCGAAAGCATGTCGTACATTTCCGCCGCGTCTTCCAGGTGCCGTAAATCTTTCTCCAGAATGTCGTGCTTGGCTGCCGTATATTTGCGCTCAGTTTTTTGCGCCACCAGTTTCTGGGCCTGGCTTGGCGGCACGCGCAAGTACAGGATCAGATTTTCCCGCGCCAGGCCATAGATGGAATATTCCAGGTGCTCGATCCAGCGCAGGAACTCAGCCCTTTTTTCGGGCTTGGCCAGGGCGACCTGGTGGGCCAGGTTTGACCCGATGTAGCGGTCAACCAGAACGATCTTGCCCTCGTTCAGCGACGCCTCCAGCCTCTGCTTGGCCTCGAATCGGTCACCCGCGTATAGCAGTGCCGTGAAATGCGGGTCCACGTTCTCCAACGGCCCGAAATCCCCGTTCAGAAATTTCCCCACCATCGTCCCAAACCACGATTCGTACTGGGGAAATCCCGTGGAATAAACTTTGTAGCCGAGGCCTTGAAGGGAATGCTCGAGAAGTTTGGCCTGCGTGTGTTTTCCGCTACCGTCGATTCCTTCGATAGCAATCAGCAATCCGCGTTTTGTCATGTCTCCCGTGCTTGGCAGGGGCAGTCCACCGGTGCCAGACAGTGTATCGGCTCGATGCCGGACCTGCAATGGCCCTCTGGTTCACAAGGCTCTCAAAGCCCTGCCAGGCATAGCTCCATGGCCATGTTAGGATTTTATTGGCCGGACATGGCGAACATCTCAACAATCCGCGAGAATCTCCATCTGGTTCGGCAAAAAATTGCGGATGCCGCGCGCCGCGCCTCCAGAAATCCGGAAGAGATTCTCCTTGTCGGCGTTTCCAAAACGCATCCCGCCGAAGCGATTCGTGAAGCCTGTGACGCCGGGCTCCGCCACTTTGGCGAAAACCGCGTCCAGGAGTGGGAGGGGAAACTCGGTGCGCTCGCCGATCTTCAGGCTACCTGGCATCTCATCGGCCACCTGCAAAGCAACAAAGCGGCTCGCGCCGCGAAAGCGTTTCACTCCGTCGATTCGGTGGACGACTGGTCTTTGGCCCAGCGGCTCGATCGCGCCCAGGCGGAGAAGGGAAGCGGAGCGAAACTTCGTATCCTCATCGAGGTGCACATGGGCGGCGAAGAGTCGAAAAGCGGCGTCTCCGAATCGGACTTACCGGAACTTGCAGAGCGTGTGCTGACACTCCCGCATCTCGATTTCGCCGGTTTGATGTGCATCCCGCCATTCCGCGAAAATCCCAATGATGTCCGCCCCTTTTTCGAAACTCTCCGAAAACTCAAGGAGCAACTCGAGTCGCGCCTCGGCAAAGCCCTTCCCACGTTGTCCATGGGAATGTCCCATGATTTCGAAGCAGCCATTCTGGAAGGCTCGACGGAAGTCCGCGTCGGCACCGCAATTTTTGGTACCCGCCCGAAGAATCTCTGAATCAAACAAAGTGGATCCGATGATTTCTTGGGAGAGACTATGACGCTTTTTGCGCCATTGCAGCTAAGAGAGTTGCAACTGAAAAATAGAATTGCCGTCTCGCCGATGTGCGAATACTCCGCCAAAGACGGCCATCCCGGCCGCTGGCACCTGGTGCATCTCGGCTCCCGCGCCGTCGGGGGCGCAGCCCTGGTTATGACCGAGGCGACCGCTGTTCAATCCATCGGCCGCATCTCGCCCTGGGACACCGGCATCTACCTCGAGGCCCACGTCGAATCGTGGAAGGCCGTCGCCGATTTTGTTCGTGATCAGGGCGCAATCCCCGGAATGCAACTCGCGCATGCGGGCAGAAAGGGAAGTACCGCCGCGCCCTGGCTTGGCGGAAGCAAAATCCCTCTCACCGAAGGCGGTTGGGTTCCCGTGGCCCCCAGCGCCGTCGCGTTCGATACCAACTACCCGGATCCGAGGGAACTCTCCATCGGAGAGATCGATCAAATCGTCGAGGATTTTCGCGCCGCCGCGCGCCGAGCATTAACCGCCGGCTTTCAGGTCGTCGAGGTCCACGCCGCGCACGGTTATCTGGCGCACGAATTCCTTTCCCCACTTTCCAATGTTCGCACCGACGAATATGGCGGAAGCTTCGAGAATCGTGTCCGCTTTCCTTTGCGCGTTGCGCAAGCCGTTCGCGAAATCTGGCCCGAAAAATGGCCGGTGTTCGTCCGCATTTCCGCCACCGACTGGAAAGAGGGCGGCTGGGATTTGCAGCAGAGCATCGAACTTTGCAAGCGATTCAAAAGTATTGGCATCGATCTTGTGGATGTCTCCAGCGGCGGCCTGGTGCCCGGCGTGAAAATTCCCCTCGGGCCTGGTTACCAGGTGAAGTTTGCGGCCGCAATCCGCAGCCAGGCCGGGATCGCCACAGGAGCGGTTGGAATGCTCACGGACCCCGCGCAAGTCGAAACCATACTTTCGACGGAACAAGCCGACTTGGTTTTTCTCGCCCGTGAACTACTGCGCGACCCCTATTGGCCACGCCGCGCCGCCCAGGAACTCGGCGTGAAGCTCAAGGCCCCAGTCCAATACGAGCGCGCCTGGTGATCCGTGCCGACTCTCATTTCTCACGCACCGCAAATCGGCAACCTTTTTGCGAGCCGTGCAAAACTTGTCATCCTGAGAGGCGCGCCGTTTGCGCCTCGAAGGATCTCAACTCAGCCTCTATTCAAAATCCCACCCGCCAGGACAAGGCAGCCGATAGTTTCCATGCGAGGCTAATGCGGCTACTCTGATCAGTATGACTCTTCTCGAAATCTCCGACGACCCCGCCCGCGGCACGGTCGTATTCAACGTCCGCGTTCAGCCACGCGCCAGCAAAAACGAAATCGCCGGCGTCCTCGGCGGCTCATTGAAAACTCGCCTCTGCGCGCCGGCCGTTGAAAATCGCACCAATGAAGCCCTGGTCGAATTCCTCTCCGATCTTTTGAAAACCCCAAAATCCGCTGCTAGAATCCAGAGCGGCGAGCACGGGCGCAATAAACGGGTGGAGATTCGCGGCGTCACCCGCCAGCAGATTCTCGATCTCCTCCGCGAGGAAGCATAGCAGCCGTTTTAAAATTCCCGGAAACACGGACGAATTCAGAGGCCATGAGCGCAAACATCGAATCCATTCAGAAAGATCTCCGGGCCGCGAAGCTCGACGGCTGGCTCTTCTACGATTTCCGCGGCCGCGATCCCATCGCTCTTCGCATCCTCTCGCTTCCCGACGGCATGCGCACCCGCCGCTGGTTTTATTTTGTCCCCGCCAAAGGCTCGCCCAAAAAACTGGTGCACAAGATCGAGGCCCAGTCCCTCGCGGCTCTTCCGGGTGAAACCCTTTATTTTTCCGCGCAGGAAGAGTTGCGCGGCAATCTGAAAAAGCTGCTCGGCGGCGCGAAAAATGTGGCCATGCAGTATTCGCCAAAAAACGCGATCCCTTATGTCTCCATGGTGGATGCGGGCACAATCGAACTCGTGCGCAGCACCGGAGTAAAAGTCGCCACCTCCGCCGATCTCGTTCAGAAATACGAAGCCTGCTGGAGCAAGCCGCAACTCGAATCCCACCTCGCCGCCGGGCGCGCCATCGACAAAATCGTCCAGCAAGCCTTTGCATTCGCCGCGCAATCGGTCCGCGAAAAAAAGAATCTCACCGAGTACGATCTCCAGCAGTGGATTCGCAAACGCTTTGACGAAGAGGGCCTCTCCACCGAAGAAGGCCCCGACGTCGCCGTGAATCAAAACGCCAGCGATCCCCACTACGGCCCGACTCGCGATTCCTCCGCCACCATCAAGGAAGGCGACCTGCTCCTCCTCGATGTTTGGGGCAAGCGGAAAGCCGCGGGCAGCGTTTATTACGACATCACCTGGGTCGGCTATCTCGGAGCAAAAGTGCCCGATAAATTTGCCAAGGTTTTCAAAGTTGTGCGCGAAGCCCGCGATGCCGCCGTCGAGTTGATCCAGAAGTCCATCAAATCCGGCAAGCCTCTCCAGGGTTGGCAGGTAGACAACGCATCGCGCCGCGTCGTCGAAAAGGCCGGCTATGGAAAATATTTCTTTCACCGCACCGGCCACAACATCGGCCAGGCCGTTCACGGCAACGGCGTTAACATGGACGGCCTCGAAACCCATGATGCTCGCCACCTGATTCCCGAAACCTGCAACTCCGTGGAACCCGGAATCTACTTGCCCGAATTCGGCATCCGCAGCGAAGTGGATGTGTACATCGACGATAAAGAAGCGCGCGTCACGGGCGCTATTCAGCGGGAGATTTTGGCGTTGCTTGCCTAGGTTTTTTCATCAGGAGAACCATGGAAGAACCGTCGCAGAATCCGGCAGCGGAACACGCGCATTCCGCGCCGCCCGCAAAAGAAGTGCCTTCTCTCAGCGAATCGCACGCCCTGGTTTGCGGCGTCGCCGCATGGCTCTTGCCCGGGCTGGGCCACGCGCTTCAACGGATGTGGGGCCGTGCTCTCGTTGTCTTCCTGGCGGTGGGTTTGCTCGCTGGCGCCGGCGCGTCCATGAAGGGGAACGTCTTCACTCGACAGGGCAACGACGCCTTTGACACCCTCGGCTACATCGCCGATCTCGGCACGGGGAGCTTCTACTTCTTCGCCCGCGCCATCGAAACCAAGGGCGCCGATGTTTCCCACGCGGACGGCGATTACGGCACGCGCCTCCTGGCTACCGCCGGCGTCCTCAATCTTTTGGCGGCGCTTCACGCCTACGAAGCCGCCCGGGGACGCAAAGCATGACCAGCGTTTCCTCTCTCGAGCTTACCCACTTCCAGGCATTTCTTCTCTTTGCCGTGGTCATTTCCGTTGCCTTCGGATTTCTCGGCCGCCGTCGCCCGAAAGACCGCGTGCGATACATCCTGTGGTCGCTATTTCTATTTTTGCTGGTCGGCGTTGGCATCGGCTGGGCGATGTTCCCCTTCTCCCGTTGAAAATTTCCAGGCACATTCCATTCGCCGCGAATTGACAGTGATTTTCAGCGGGTGCTATCGTCATAAAGCAGGGCCGAGGTAGCTCAGTGGTAGAGCAGTCGATTCGTAATCGACAGGTCGTGGGTTCAACTCCCACTCTCGGCTCCAGAAAATTCGAGGAAATCGAACGCCTGGCTCCGATAGAGTCAGGCGTTTTCTTTTGCAGAGTGCAGGATTTGATCCCTGATCGTCTCTACCTCAACCTCGGGGCGCCCTGGCTCGTGACCGCGACCTAGCCTCGTTTCGCCGGCGCTTGCAACAGACCTGTCTTCATCATATATATTGCGGGCAGGAGGCACTCATGTTTGAAGTTCCGGTGGACAAGCAAGAAGCCAAATCGAAGTACGAGCGGATTGGCATTTCTGTTCTGGTGATCCTGGTAATTGCAGGAGCTGTTTTTTACTTCCTTCCCAAGCAGAGTGCCAAGCCCTCCGGTCCTGTCGCGGCTGCCCCGGCGGCGCCCGCCGATCCGGTCCACGACCTGAAAATCCTTCGGGTCACCATGAATAAGGATCCCCTGGGAACCACCGCGGTCTGGCTGGTTACCCTGCAAAACAAATCCGCTGCGTATACCTACACAAATGTCCACTACGAGACCAACTACATCGGCGCGGATAACAGATCAATCCTTGTGAATCAAGGCTCGATCCCGGAATCTTTCGGTCCTGGCGAGGAACACAGCTCTCAAGTCCGCGACACCCTCTACCCAAACGGGACCGCTTGGTACAAATTCAAGATCGTGGACGCCAAGGCCTCTACGATGTAATGGAAGAATTAGAATCTTCAATTCTTACGGAAGTGACCGGTAGCGATACCCTGCGATGTCTTCCACGGAGGTTTAGCGGTTCAAGTGAGAGACGGCTCCGGTTCCCACCACACAAATCGCGGGAAAATACTGCCTAACACGGCGGAAAGCAGCGCTCCGGGTGATTTTTTCTCGCTTGCCCACTTGACCCCGCTTCCTTGGAATTCCAATCCGACCGCAAAGTGCCCATCAGAAAGCCTCTGGCAATACACTACTCGAGCCAGCCTTTTCATATCACCTTTCAGGGAACTGATCATCAACCGGTCGTTCTGTTCGCGTGCATGATCCGTCACCGCCCGTATTCCCAGGGAACACACATTTTCCGTCGTGATCTGCTCTGCCCCCTTGGGGTCGAGAATCGTGGAAATCTGCAGCGGGATTGCCACTTCGATTCTTTTTTCAAGTCTTCCAGACCGCATCGGCATTTGTGAATTGACCCTCCCACCCGAACTTCGCAGGCCGGCACCGGGCGGGGCGGAGCCAACAACTGGGTGTACTATGAATTCTCCACTCAACATAAGCGGCGGGGAAATTTACTCAATCCGGTAAATCCCCTATTCGGGTCCGGAATAATCCGGAGAGCAGGGAAGGGCAAAACCTGAATTCTTCAAGGCTGGATCAATCCATTTCGAATCGCATAACGAACCAGGCTGGCCGTTTCATGAATGTCCAGCTTCTTCATCAATCGTGCACGGTGAGATTCCGCTGTCTTCACGCTGATCCCCAGGTGCGTCGCAATATCCTTCGTGGATTTGCCCTCTCCCACCAGTTGCAGCACCTGCCGCTCGCGCCCCGAAAGGGGGTCGGCTGCGACATAACTCTTCGAGAGATATGCATCCACCACGGCGCGGGAAATCTTCGGGCTCAAATACACCGAGCCGCGGCACACTTCTTGAATCGCGTGGATCAGGTCCGATCCGGCCTGGCTCTTCAGGACGTACCCTTTCACTCCTGCTCGCAGTGATTCTGTCACGTACTGCTCTTCATCGTGTTGCGTAAGCAAAATCACTTTTGTTTTCGGAGAGGTCTTCTTCAGTTCGCGCGCCGTATCAACGCCGTTCAGCACCGGCATGCTGATGTCCACGATGGCCACATCGGGGTGCGCTTCCATCACAGAGCGCAAAGCTTCCTGGCCATCGGAAGCCTCGGACACGATTTGGTATCCGTGTTTTTCCAGCAGTGCGCGCAGTCCCTGCCGGATCAGCGCATGGTCATCCGCAAGTAATATTCGTGTAGGCATAGTCTCGGTGCTAGATTAGAAATTCTATGGGGGCGCAACAATCCGGTGCTCTCCGGGGTTTTTGGAGGGGTAAATACCTGAACTTGAGCCGGTTAAATTTCCTGAATCCTGCCGAAAGCAAAAATTAGTGCAATGCACTCTACCTGAATCGAGGCACACTGAACCTGACCGAGCCGCAACTCAGCAGAACTCTTACGGCTGGATCAATCCGCGCCGCACCGCGTACCGCACCAGGCTCGCCGTCTCGTGAATATTCAGTTTCTGCATCAACCTCATCCGATGCGATTCTGCCGTCTTCACGCTGATGCCCAACACCGATGCCGTGTCCTTCGTCGACTTTCCCTCCGCAATCAATTGCAGCACCTGCCGTTCGCGAACCGTCAAGGGGTCCGCCGGCCTGTCCGATTTGTTCCTGTAGGCTTCCATCACCGCGCGCGAGATTCCCGGGCTCAGGTAAAATTCGCCACGCCCCACTTGGCGTATGGCCTGGATCAAGTCGTTCGCCACCTGACTTTTCAAGACATAGCCTTTGACGCCCGCCTCCAGCGCTTCATGAATGTATTGCTCTTCTTCGTGCTGGGTCAGCAGAATCACTTTAGTTTTCGGAGCGCTGCGCGACAATCCTCGCGCGGCATCGATGCCATTGAGTGTTGGCATGCTGATGTCCAGGATTGCGATGTCCGGCTGGTGGGCCTCGGTAAGGCGCACCGCATCTTGTCCGTCAGATGCCTCCGCCATCACTTGAAAATGCTCTCGCTCCAAAAGGGATTTCAGTCCCTGCCGGACGAGCACGTGGTCATCGGCGAGTACGATTCGAGTTGGCATTGCTAGCCTCCAATGGAAGTCGGATGCAAATTTCGGTCCCGTGGCCTGGGCGCGATTCAATCTGCAGTGTTCCGCCGATGGCGCTTACGCGTTCACGCATGGCAACAAGCCCCAAGCCCTTGCGCGGAGCCCCAGACCCTCGGCGCATTTTGAATCCCGCGCCGTCGTCCCGGATCGAACAACACTGCGTGAAATCTTCTCTCCACGCGCGAATCCACACATTGCCCGCCTTCGCGTGTTTCACTGCGTTGGTCAGCGCTTCCTGAACGATGCGGTAAAGTGTCGTTTCCGTGGCGGTTGGCAGGCGCCCGGAAACCGTCGCATCTATGTGAATCGGCAGATTCGCGCGTTTCGAAACTCCGTCAGCCAAAAAGCGAACCGCGGGTATCCAGCCCAGGTCGTCCAGAATCGTCGGCCGAAGTTCATGCGAATACCGTCGCAGATGTTTTTCCACCTCGTTCAGCAGATCTTTAATTCGTGTGAACTGGGATTGCTGCTCCTCCGGCATTCCCATCGCCACTTCCGCCAGTGCAAGGTGGACCGCAACCAGGAGCTGCCCCGCTTCATCGTGCACCGCATACGCGATGCGCTTGATCTCCTCCTCGAGAGTTTCGTTAAGCTGCCGCAATGCCTTCACGGCGTCCTGAAATCCTCGATGGGCCATCTCATACGGCGAAACACACTCTGCAAGAAATTCGGCGCTGATCCGCAGCAGTTCTTCCTTGCGCTGTTCCCCTTCCGTGCCGCCCATTAGCTCAATCACCGCCTGGTGGTGCAAAGCGGCCAGTTCCACCACGCTTAGTTGCTCTTCCAGCGCCCGTCGGCCCAGCTCGTAGGCCCGGCCTAACGCGAGTTCGCCTCTTTCCGCCGCGTAACTGCACAGGGCCGAGCGGTACTCTTCCTCGAAATTCTCCGCCTTCCCCTTTCGACGCGTCGCAGTCTTCATGTCTGAATCCCCGTCAGGCGAGCCACCAGCACCAGTGCGTCATCGCTTCGGTTGCGAAACTTGTTCAGAATTCGATCCGCCGCCCTTTGCGGATTCTCCCTCGCGTTTAGGCCGGTCGAAAAATCGCCCTGGATTCCATCTGTGGCGAACACAACCGTGTCTCCCTGCGATACGGGGAGCACGCTCGCCTGCAGCGAAGGCAACTTGGACCCCACCACGCCCGCGCGAAGCAGCAGCGACTCCTGCATATTTCCCTTCGTGGCATCCGCCCGCAACAGCACCCCTTGAACGTTTCCCACGCCAATCCACGTCATCATTTTTTGTTCGGGGGCAATGAATGCCATGCTCAGCACCACTCCGCGCGTCCCCTTCAGCTTCTCGTGGCAGCGTTCCACCAACGAAATCACCGGTTCGTCCGCCGAACTTCGCAGAAGCGCCGCCGCAGCCTTGGCGACCTCGGCGGCTTCTTCGCCGTGTCCGATTCCGTCAATCACGGCAATCAGAACTCCATTCTGATTGCAGCACACCATATGCAGGTCTCCGGACTCCCCTTCGCCCACGTGTGCGTGTTTCGCCAGTCCGTATTCCACCATTGGCTCGTTTATTGTCTCCACTTCTTCACCGCCACCAGGGTTCCCTTGCCGGGTTGGGAACTAATCTCAAATTCGTCCATCAGTCGCCGCACGCCGGGCAGTCCAAGCCCTAGGCTTCCGGAAGTCGAAAAGCCGTCGCGCAAAGCCTGGCGAATATCAATGATTCCCGGGCCATCATCGGACGCGATGACCAGGATACCCACCCGGCTTGATCCGTGGATTCCTTGCAGTTTGATCTCACCGGTCCGCGCATAGGACACGATGTTGCGCGCCAGTTCGGAGATTGCGGTCGCGATCAGCGTGGCGTCGCCAGCGGAAAAGCCAAGTTCACCCGCCAGCACCCGTCCCTTTTGGCGGGCTACGACGATATCCTGGTCGGAGTTGATTTCCACACGAATTTCCCCAACCGACACAATCGCTCACTCTCAGTTCGTGATTTTGAACTTCTCGTTTAAGTACGCCAGGCCTTCTTCAAGGTCCAGCGCGGTTGCAACGCCTTCCAGTGTCAAACCGAGCTGCACCATTGCAAACGCTACTTCCGGCTGGATCCCTACAATCACGGTTTCCGCGCCGCGCAATCGGATCATGTGGGCAATCTCGCGCAGGGTCCGCGAGGCAAATGAGTCCATCACGTCCATCGCCGTAACGTCCACGATCACCGCTCGCGACCTGAACTTCACCACTTGCTGCACCAGTCCCATCCGCAATTGATTCAAATCGGCGTCCGAGAGCGCGGCTTGAAAAGTCGCGATTAGAAACGCTCCCTGTTTGAGAATGGGGACTTCCACCAGCTTTTTCCTCCGCCCGGATTAATTTGGCTCTGTGATAGACGCTACTTTGTATCCCAACAGTCTTTCCGCTTGCTCAATACCGCCTTGCAGGTCACCGACTGTGTTCATCTTCCCCAGGTCCACTCCGATCGTTACCAGGGTCTGTGCAATTTCGGGCGAAAGGCCCGTCACAATGACGGTCGCGCCGAGCAGTCTTGATGCTTCCACCGTCTGCACCAGGTGGTTTGCCACCGTAACGTCCATCGCCGCCACACCGGTGATATCAATCACGACGACTTTTGCGCGATTAGTGCGAATTCCGCGAAGCAGTTGTTCCGTTAATTGCCGCGCGCGTTGTGGGTCGATCACGCCGATGATCGGTAGAATCAGCAACCGTTCGCGAACCTGTAGCACTGGCGTCGAAAGTTCGCGGATCGCTTCCTGTTGTTGGCGGATAACGCGTTCGCGCTCTTGCACGAAGCCGACCGCCACCGTGTTCGCGATCCGGTTTGCCGCCGGCTCGTATGCGTCCAAAATGCGGTTCAATTTCTTGAAATCAGTCTGGTATTTTGCGAACAGGGAACGCGCCAGCACGTCGCGCAACAGCAGCACGATTCCCACAACTTCGTGCGTTTCAACGCCGCGGGGAATAATGCGTTCCGAAAGGTTTCGCGCGTAGGCTTGCAGCGCTTCAAACGCTTCCGTTTCCAGCGCTTCCACGTAACTGTCGTAGACCGACGTTGCTTCCGCGAAAATCTCTTCCTTGGTCATTGCGGTCAGCAGGCGCGTTTCCGAAATGCGCACCACCCATTCCTCGCGCAATTGGGTTCGGTTTTGCCGAAGGTGGGCAACCAGCTCGCGAAGCAGCTCTGATGGTTCTTCCGTGCGCTTTAGCTCGGGGTCCGGGGTGTTGCTATCTCGCTTCGCCATGAACGTCTTCTCCTGGGCGCAAATTGTCCGTCGCCGGCGCAATCCACTGTGTGAATCCGATAGGGACTTGGTAGTGAATACCATCGGAAACCCAGTTCCTCAATCAAGTAAACTACCCCAAGTGGCCTCAGGTAAACACCTTAGTATTCTGTAGGTCGGAAGTATACTCCAGCCGGCACGGCTCAGCTTAATACGTTTAAATACAATTAGTTAGGGGAATTCCAGCTATGTTTTGCTGTCCGGGCCAACTATTTATCGGGCTGTTAAGCCCTCAAGGCTCCGAAATTCACCCGATATTCAAACCGTGTTCTCTTCTGGTATAGGGCTTCATTTTCACACGCTACCCTCGGCACGAATTGTCGTTCCCACTAAACACCCGCCCTCCCCGCTGCCTGGGACGTCTCCTTCATTCGTCCCGGCGCGGGTTCCGGTCCCGCCCACGCTCGACGAAGTTCCTCCGCTCGGCGGATGACTCGTTCCGTCAGGTCTTGAGACGCTTGAACAATCCTCGCGGACTCCTTCTTCGCGTTCACCGGGAAAATCTCCAGCGCTTCCAACTTTTCGATCACCTGCTTCATTGCCTTGTCCGGATTCCGCAGGAATTCCGTGCTCCGGAGCCGTGTGAAAACCCATCCCATGCGCTCCAGCACGGACTGCCGGTCCATGTCCTCGGGAATTTTGTCCAGCGGATGATAGCGGTCGCCATCACATTCGATCGCCACGCGCCGGCGTTCGCCCTCGACCACCAGATCGATCCGGAACGCCCCAACGCGCCATTGCGGTAGGACGCGATATCCCGCCGTCAGCAGCCGCTTCATCACCTCGCGCTCAAACGGAGATTGCGCCCGATTTTCCTTTTCTTCCAGCGCCCGCATTAGGTGGCTCGGGTCCTGGGCGTGTTCGATCAGTTGCCGCCGCAGATCGTCGGTCTTCAAATCATTTTGTGGGCTCAGTGAATGCACCACCCACATCTGGTCCCGCGCGCGGCTTGCGGCCACGTTAAATCTCTGCTTGAACAATTCCTGGTCGCGCAGCGAAAGCGGCCCGCGCTGCGCCGTATCCACCAGCGAGATAAACACAACGTCGCGCTCGTCGCCCTGGAATTGCGCCGCGTTGCCGCACAGCAGGCGGTGATGTTCGCAAAGATCCGGCGAGAGATGTTTTCGCAGTAGATTGTCGATCTCCAGCGCTTGCTCGTCCCCAACCAGCGAAACCACTCCAAAACTTGTCGGTTGCCCCGCCTCATTCTTCTGATACTCCGGTTGCTCCATCGCCGCCGTCAGCAGGGAAGCAACGCCAATTGCCTCTTGCCGGTTGATCTTGCCGTCGCGGCTCGACCCGCCGACTCGGTACGAAACGGTATGCGGCCGGACCTGCACGCGGCTCGCATCGCGCAGCGGCTTGATGCGTTGGTCGTAGGAAATCATGTTGCTGAACTGGATGATCTCCGGCACGCAGCGGAAATGCTCCACCAGGCAAGTGGTTCCGCCAAAGGATTGCCTCGCCAGATCGTAAATCGAGATCTGGCCGTCATAGAGGTCCGCGTTCGGCACCCCTTGCAGGTATTGAAAAATTAGGTTTTGGATGATCCCCAGGTCCTGGCCCACCGCGGACGGACTCACCTGCTCGTGGTCCCCAACAACCAGCGCCGTCTTTCCCAGGTAAAGCGCCACCAGCGCCATCACGTCGCTCTGGCTCGCTTCGTCAATGATCACCACATCAAACCGTGTGCTGCCCGGATCGAAATTCTCCACCACGCGAGACAGCGGCATTACCCAAACGGGCACCGCGCTCCGGCATTCCGACATTTTCCTCGCTGCTTCCGCGCGCAGCAGCGAAACGCGAATCCCGTGGCCCTTTCCGATCCGCCGGATCGTGTCCAGCCAGCCCACCAGCGCTTGCCGCTGCCGCGAAGAAGTTCGCCGCGCCTGTGCCGACCACGCTCGTGTGTCTATCAACCCAACTGTTACGCGCCGCAATTGCTCGCGCAGCTTTTCGCTCTTTGCCTGCAAACTCTCAATGGAAATGCCGGCGCGGCGCTCCAGCTCATCGTTAAGCTGGCGCCAGGTCCACGCCGAAGCCGGGTCCCGCGGCGGCTCACCTCGCCCGTGTACTCCCGTGCGATTGCGAATCGCCCCGGCCCATGCAGGCGCAGCGCTTTCCAGCTTCCCCAGCAGCGTTTTTCGCAAATCCAAATCTGCTTGCTGGCTTTTCAGTTCCATCAGCCGTTCATAAGCCTCCCGGTATTCGCTCGAATCCTCGTCAACCACGGCCGAAAGCAATTTCGCCGTTGCTTTCGACGATTTCGCCGCCCTCCCGGCCAGTTTCAGCTGGGCTTTCAAGTCGCGCAGCTCTTCCTCGATCTGCAACAATTTCTGTTTCTTGATGCGCGATTCCAGAATGGGGAGCAGGGAATCCGTCACCGCCTTCCCGATCCGCACAAGTTCCCCATGCGGCCCCACCACCGCCGGCTGCTCCGCCAGAAACTTCTCCCACTTGAAATCCAGATCGGTCAGTTGCTCCTGCAACGGAATCCACGTGTGTTCGTGCCAGCCCAGGCAATCCTCCAGCGCGTCACAATACTGCATCAAAGTCTTCTCAACTTCCGTGCCCATCTCTCCTGAAGCCGGCGTCCCCAGCGTCGCCATTTGCCGGTCCCACCGCCCGCATAGTTCCTGGCGCAATTTCTTCAGCCGCGCCAGTTTCATAAGCGCAATGAAATGCTCCGAACTCCGCGGCGGTGCGGAGTTCACCTGCGCCGATTCGATGAATTGGCCCCATGTCTTGTGGGTGAACAGCGTGAACGATCCCAGCTTTCCACCCGTCTCCAGATGCGCAAGAATTTCGCCCGCGATTCTCTCCTGGTCCTCGTAGGCGGATTTGTCAGCCAGCGCGGGGCCGTACTTGACGAAAGATTCCTGCCCGTTCGCTGCGTCGCGGTGAACCAGCCGCACAAATTCCACCAGTTGCTCCCACGGCTTCCGGTGCGCGCCGCCGTACTTCCCCGCGTACACCGCCTCCAGCTTCCACTTCTCTTTTCCGGTCAACGGCTCCACGGCCTGCGTCAAACTTGCCGCCAGAGCTTCCAGCTCCTCCGGACTCCCCTCAGGCACTCCGCTTTTCCATAAATCGGCGCGCAGTTCCAGTTCCGCCATGCTCAATCGGTTTCGCTCGTTCAGCGAAGCCTCAAACTCTTCCGGCCTCGGCAGGTCGTGAAGCTCCGGCAAGTGCCCTGCAAGCTCCACCTCATCCTCGCGCGAAAGGGAAGTGTTCGTCCGGTACAAATCCGCCAACTCGCCCGGAGCAAGCGGCAGCGGAGCCACCGCGGCGACCGGGCCCGGAATCCAGCCGAGCGACTCTTTTTCCTTCGCCACACTGCGCGCCGCATCCGCCGGAGGCCACGTCTTGCCCGCAATCACAATGTCGCGGTATTCGTCTCCTCGCGCCTCGGCCAGCTGCTTTCGAATCTCTTCCAGCTTTTTCAGAATCTCGCCGCGTTCCGCTTCCAGCTTCTTCGATTCCACTTCCAGCGACACCGCGTCGGCGCGCGAAAGCCTCTCCGCGATGGACCCAACCGCGCTTTCCAGTTGCTTGCGGCTCTCCAGGTCGTTCTCCAGTAAACTCACGCACAATGGCCGCAACTCCGGCACGATGTGGTGCCGCACCATGCGCAATGCCTTCGTCGCCTGGCTCGTCACCAGCACGCTCTTCCCCTGCGCCAGCAAATGTCCGATTAAATTCCCGATGGTGTGCGTTTTGCCCGTTCCCGGAGGCCCTTGCACCAGAACCCCCCCGTGCAACTCCAGTTGCTGCGCAATCCGAATCTGCTCGGGATTCGCCGGCTTGCTCAACAATACTTCCGCGGGGCTCTCCGCCGCCGCGGCCGCGGGAGTTTCCCCTTCCTCCGCAGCCCGGTTCGGAGACTCCTCGCCCACAATATTCAGCAGCGACCATGGCAGATCTTCCCGCGTGCGCAAATCCGCAAGAATGCCTTGAATGGAAGCCGCGAAACCCAGCGTTCGCGCGCGCAAGAAGATCAACGGGTCGCGCCCGATGCTCGGATCGCCCTGCTCTTCCGCCGGCGCACCGTCCTCGATGAATTCTCCCCGCGGCGATAACTGGATTACCAGCCGCTTCAAAAATCCCGAAGTCGCTCCATTCACCAGCGGATGAAACCCTTCCTGTTCCAACTCCTCGCGGCACCGTCCAATCGCGCGACCATCCACGTCGGTCATGGTTTGAAACAGCGCCGAATACAATTCAACCGGGTGATCCGCTTCGGAAATCGTGAATTCAGGCACCGCCGCATTGAACTGCAGTTGCAATCTTTGCAGCAGAATCGGGTGATAGATGTTCCCCTCAGCCCGCCGCCAGCTAAGAATCCCGTCTCCCAACACCAACTCCACGCGTTCCGCTTCGCGCTCGATTCGCCCGTACAGCGCGTACAACGTCTCAAACACCTTCATCGCCGCACGAGCCGGTTTCTCGCTTTTCGCCCACTCATCACGCGAACTCTTCCACCGCTGCAGCCCCGCGACCCGAATTTTGTTTTCATCGAATCGCTCAACGCGGGGTCCCGCTGCCTCTTCCGATTCACCCGCAGTTTCCCGAACCCCAATTTCCTCCGAAGGATTGTCCCACCCGGCTTCCAGCCAATTGGCAATCTCTTCCGGCGGTTCGGGCGGACGCGTCAAAACAGGCCGCTGCACCTTTAAAAGGAATTCCTCGCCACCCTCATTCTCCGCGACTTGATTTTCCCTGGCTTTGGTTTTCGACGATGTGGTCTTCGCCGCTCCGCGCTTAATCGCCGCATGATTCGGCAGTCCATGCAGCCACAGGCTCCACGGCTGTTCGTGGATCTGGCGCTTCGCGGGGTTCCGGTGTTGGTTCAGCGCTTCCAGGTACCGGAAGACGCGTGTAAGTTTGTCGCGAGCAATACGCAGTTGATCGGAGTCCATGATGGAACGCCTTTTGATGACACGTGTAGAAGCTAAAATGGGCTGTGGAACCCACAGAGTAGCAACCTCCCCCCACCTTTCTCAATAGAACCCCGGTAGTACTCCATCGCCGATCGGCTTAATCCACACAAATCAAGAGCTTGTAGGCTTCCGCTCGGTCCCCGGCGGCTATATTTTTCCGGGCGGCGGATGCCCTTTACCTGTAACCGGGCGGCGGTCAAAGGGAGAGTTGGCTTTACGAAGCCAGGCCGCTGTCCCGGGCCGAGTCCTTATCTGCTTATTCAAGGACGCCACGCAACGCTTATCAGGAGGATCAGGATGCGAGCAGCAATGGTAGCAACTCTCTTTTTTGCAGCGGCGATGATGGTTCAGGCCAAAGAACCACCCACATACGAAAAAGCCGTACTGATCAAGATGGACTCATCCGCCTGTGGCTACTCCGAAAAGGACGGCAAGACCATCGCTGGCGAGATTTTTGGCACCGACGGCCAGCACAAGAACACCAGGCAAGTCTTGTGTCAGGAGTATGTCCTTCAGACCGATCGGGTGACCTATCGTATCCAGCCGAAAGACGACAAGCACCCGGTGCTACTGCCGGTCGGCGAGACCGCACAATTCCGCATTCACAAAGATAAAATGCTCCTCCGCGTTCCCGAGGCGGACAGCAAGGAGCGCGAATACATCGTTCTCTCGATGACCCCGCGAACGGACGTTGCCTCTAATCGGGCCACGCCTGCCGAAGTCGCCGCCTCCCACTAATCTCTCCGGGCGCGGCCCTCGGGTTCAGGCCGACGCCCAGAATTGGGCCGGGACAACAGGCCCAAATTCGGATTGCGGGGATTCCACCCTCCTGGATCCCTGCAATCCTTCTAATTCCTACTCGCCTCGTTCTCCTCCATTTTCTTGGAATTACTTTTGGTCCGCCTTCATCCATGTTTCCCTTGTCCCTCCTCGCTTCCTGCCTCAACATGAGTCGCAGTGGGGGTAGGCCGATTGTGGCCGGGCCATGGAGTCCATTCTCGAAGTCCAGAATCTTCAGGTTTCCTATCGCTCGCACGAGCGCAGGTCTCGGCCTGTCTTGTCTGGCGTAAGTTTCGGCCTGACGCCGGGTGAAATTTTGGGGGTCCTCGGCGAATCCGGTTCTGGCAAAAGCACGCTCGCGGCGGCCATCTTACGCCTCCTTCCTTCCAACGGTCACATCGGGAACGGCGCCGTTTTTTTTGAAGGCAAAAATATTCTCCAGGCCCCCTCTGAAGAACTCCGTCAAATCCGCGGTGGCCGCGTCGCCCTTATTTTTCAGGAACCCTCCCTGGCCCTTCATCCCACCATCCGCGTCGGCGAGCAGGTTCGCCGCGTGTTGGCCGCTCACCAATCCTTATCAAGAAACGAACTGGATGAACGCACCCGCAACGTTTTCATTCAGCTTTTTCCTTTAGACACCGACCGCATCCTCCGCTCCTATCCCCACCAGCTCAGCGGCGGCCAGCGGCAACGCGCCCTCATCGCTCAAGCCATCGCTTGTAATCCCGCGATCGTGATCGCCGATGAGCCGACGGCCGCGCTCGATCCTGTGACTCAATTGGATATCCTCGGCGTGTTTCGATCTCTCCGTGAGCAGCTCAGCCTCGCCATGATTTTTATTACTCACAATCCCGCCCTCCTCAGCGGATTCGCCGATCGCATCCTGGTTCTTTACGCCGGCCAGCTCGCCGAATGGGGTCCCGCGGAATCCGTGCTTCGCTCGCCCAAACATCCATACACCAGGGCGCTGTTCGAATCTCTTCCAAACATCTCCGCGGAAATGGAAAAAAGCCGCAAGACCCTGCTGCCGGTTATCCCCGGCAATTCGTCGCCCGCCTCGTTGCCGCGGAAAGGCTGCCCCTTCGAACCGCGGTGCAGCGTAAGGATGGACGTCTGCAGGGAATTCGACCCTGTACTGGTGGACCTGGGGAAGAAACACGTGGTTTCTTGTTTCAAATACAAAGAGTGAGGCGCCTTCAATCAACAGACGCATGGACCCCATCTTAAAAGTCGAGAATCTTGTGAAGCGCTACTCAAAGCGAAGCCTCGTCGGCGCGCCGCAGAGCTTTCTCGCTCTCGACACCGTTTCCTTTACCCTTTCCGCCGGCTCCACGCTCGCCATCGTCGGCGAATCCGGCTCCGGCAAAAGTACGCTCGCGACCTGTATTGCGTGCCTCGAGACACCCACGTCGGGCGATCTTTGGTTCGAAGGCGCAAATCTCGCGCAATGCCCAGAGAGCGAACTTCGCAAAATTCGCCCGCAACTCCAATTGATTTTTCCCGATCCCGCAAGTTCGCTGAATCCGCGATGGAGCATCCTCGACATAGTCGTTGAGCCGCTGGTCGTTCAGGGGAAACTCGGCCGCAAGGAACGCATGCTGCGAGTGTTCTCCTTGCTCGAGCGTGTCGGCCTGTCCGCGGACATGGCTGAACGTCCCGCCGTGGAGTTAAGCGGCGGTCAGCGCCAGCGATTGGCCATCGCCCGCGCGCTCACCCTTGATCCCAAAATTCTCATCCTCGACGAAGCACTCTCCGCCCTCGATTGCTCCGTTCAGGCGCAAATCGCCAATCTACTCCTGGAACTCCAACGCTCTCACGGCATGGCTTTCCTTTTCATCACCCACGACCTCACCATGGCCGCTCACCTCGCCGACGAAATAATTGTGATGAGCCACGGCCGGATCGTCGAACACGCTCCCTCCGCGGCAATCCTGCGAAATCCCAACCACGAAGCCACGCGGCAACTCCTCGCCGCCGTGCCGAAACTTTCTCTCGCCCCAGGGCCGGCGACAAAACCGTGATGCGCTATCTCCTCCGCCGCCTTTTGCACGCCTTCCTGTTGGTGATTGGTGTATCCATCCTCGCTTTTCTCTTCACCACGCTCGCCCCCGGCAACTATTTCGACGAGATGCGCCTCAATCCGCAGATCGCGCCGGAAACTCTCGTGGCCTTGCGCGCCCAGTATCAACTCGATCGGCCGCTCCCTATCCGCTACGCATCCTGGCTAAATTCCGTTCTCCACGGCCAGATGGGTTTTTCGTTCGCCTATAACGCCCCTGTCGCTCCCCTGCTGCTCGTCCGTGCGAAGAACACTCTTCTCCTCACCATCATCGCCACATTTCTTGCCTGGGCCATCGCCCTCCCGCTTGGAATCTGGAGCGCCGATCACCTCGGCCATTTGCCGGATCGCGTAATTTCCGCAAGCACCGCCGTGCTTCTCGTGATCCCCGATCTGGCGCTGGCGCTCGGCCTTCTCGTGCTCGCCGTAAAAACCCGCTGGTTCCCAACAGGCGGCATGGCTTCCGTGAATTTCGAATCTCTCTCTTCTCTCCACAAATGTCGCGATCTCGCGTGGCATATGTTGTTGCCGGCTGCTGCGCTGGTGCTCTCGTCCCTCCCGCTTCTCGTTCGCCACGTGCGCGCCGCGGTCGCGGAAGTGCTCCAGGCCCCATTTCTTCTCGCCGCTGAGGGCCACGGCATCCCTCGCCTCACTCTTCTATACCGCTACGCGCTCCCCGCCGCCGCAAATCCGCTCCTCTCACTCTTCGGGTTCAGCATTGGCGCACTCCTAAGCGGCTCCCTCCTGATTGAAGTTGTAATGAGTTGGCCCGGCCTCGGCCCATTCCTCCTGGAAGCCATCCTGGCCCGCGACATCTATGTCGTAATCGGCGGCGTATTGTTCTCCACCATTTTTCTTGTGGCTGGAAATTTCTTGGCGGACATCCTTCTCTATTGGCTCGACCCGCGAATCCGCACGGAGAGTCCTTCGTCATGATCCGCCGCCGCAAAGTTACAATCTGGCTGCTCGTCCTCGGCGCTCTGCACGGCATTATCTTGTGTGCCGGCTTTCTTGCTCCTTACAATCCTGTTCAGCAGGACCGCAGAAATCCCTACTTGCCGCCCATGCGCATTCATTTCGTGGACCCGCGCGGACACCTTCACATTCGCCCCTTCGTTTACGCATTCCAATTGCGTCCGGGCACTTTCGACCAATACGTTGAAGACACAACACTGCCGCGTCCGCTGAAATTCTTCGTCGCCGGTGACCGCTACCGCCTGCTTGGCCTCTTCTCGGCACGCCTTCATCTCTTCGGCGCGGACAACGAGCGAATCTACTTACTCGGCACGGACGCCTTCGGCCGCGACCTATTCTCCCGCCTCCTCTTCGGCGGCCAGGTCTCGTTGCTCGCCGGTCTCCTTGGCGCAACTTTCACGCTCTTCATCGGCTGGTGCGTCGGAGCGGCAGCCGGCTACTTCGGCGGTTGGTGTGACGATATTCTGATGCGTCTCGCTGAACTTTTCCTCGCCCTCCCGTGGCTCTACCTGCTTTTCGCAATCCGCGCCTTCCTTCCGCTGAAGGTGAATCCGCTCCAGGCCTTCTTTCTGATCGTTGCGGTCATAGCCGCCGTCGGATGGGCACGCCCCGCGCGCCTGGTCCGAGGCATTGTTCTCAGCGCTAAGGAACGCGAATTCGTTCGCGCCGCCCGGGGCTTCGGCGCCTCCAACTTCTACTTGCTCCGCCGCCACATTCTCCCGGAGACTTCCAGCGTCCTGTTGACCCAGGCGGCGATCCTGATTCCGTATTACGTCCTGGCGGAAATGACCCTCTCCTTCCTCGGCTTGGGCGTGCCCGAACCCGTCCCCAGTTGGGGAAATCTGCTCTCCAACCTCCAGCAATACAGCGTCCTTGTTTCTTACTGGTGGATGTACCTGCCTGCCCTCGCCATGGTGCCGTTCTTCCTTGGATACCTGGGGTTAGCCAGCGCGTTGCAGGAACGCCCCGACACGTACAAGATAGAAAGGAGGAGTCTTGGGAGCCTAGCGTGAGAAACCGCCCCGCTAAGTTTGTAAGCTGCCGGATTCTTGTCCGGTCGTTTCTCTGTTTCTCCACGTTTCTTTGCCACTCTGCTTTTGCGCGCGCACAGCAGAATCATCCGAAAGAGGAAATGCTCCTCCTCCCGGGAGAGATTGGCCGTTCCGGCGGACGTCTGGTCGTCGCTCTGCGCGGCGAACCAAAGACCCTCAATCCGCTGATTGCCGCCGATGCCCGCTCCCGCGAAGTGATCGGCGTGATGCAAGCCGACCTCATCCACATCAATCGCGCCACTCAACTCACCGAGCCCGCTCTCGCCAAATCCTGGAAAGTTTCTTCCGACGGACTCACCTTCACCCTCGTCCTGCGCAAGGGCTTGAAATTCTCTGACGGCCAACCGATGGATGCCGATGACGTGCTCTTCACTTTCCAGGTCTACCTCGACGAAAATACCCACGCCCCGCAACGCGACCTCTTGATTGTCGGTGGCAAACCAATCGTCGTTAGAAAGACCGACGCGCAAACCATCGTCTTTCAAATGTCCAAACCCTACGGCGCCGGTGAACGCCTTTTCGACGGCATGGCCATTCTTCCTCGCCATCTTCTCGAAAAGCCTTTTCAGGAAGGCAAACTTGGCCAGCTCGGATCCCTCAGCGGCGCGGCAAGTCAGTGGGCCGGACTCGGCCCGTTCCGTCTGAAAGAATACGTAGCCGGCCAGCGCCTGGTCCTCGAACGAAACCCCTACTACTGGAAATCGGACGCCAAGGGCAACCGACTGCCGTATCTCGACGAATTGGTCTTTCTCTTTGTCCCCAACGCTGATGCCCAGGTCTTGAAATTCCAATCCGGCGAAACCGATCTGATCAGCCAACTCGGCGCCGAAAACTTCTCCGTGCTCTCCCGCCAGCGGAATGGCTACACGGTTACCGACGCCGGGCCGGGGCTAGAATACAATTTTCTCTTCTTCAATCTGAATGACCTCGGAGAGAAAGCCTCCTCCGATTTGCAACGCAAACAAAAATGGTTCCGCGATGTAAAGTTTCGCCAGGCCGTTTCCGCCGCCGCGGATCGCGAAGCCATTGTCCGCCTCGTCTATCAGGGTCGCGGTAGCGCGATTTGGGGTCTGGTCACTCCCGGCAACAAACGTTGGGGCGACCCGAATCTCCCCCATCCTCCGCGCTCCCTTGATCGCGCGCGAACTCTGCTGAAAGAAGCTGGCTTTACCTGGGCCACCGGACCGGATGGCGAATCCACGCTGCAGGATTCCGGCGGCAAGCCGGTCGAGTTCAGCATCCTCACCAGTTCCTCCAACGCGGATCGCGCCAAAATGGCTGCGCTGCTCCAGGACGATTTGAAGCAGCTCGGCATGCGAGTCCAGGTGGTTCCCTTGGAATTTCGCTCCCTTCTCGATCGCGTCACGCAGACCAGGGAGTACGATGCCTGTGTGATGGGCGTCGCCAGCTACGACGCCGATCCCAACTCTGACATCAACGTCTGGCTCTCCAGCGGCGGCACGCACCTTTGGAATCCGTCGCAGCCGCATCCCTCCACTCCCTGGGAATCGGAAATCGACCGCCTGATCGAAGATCAAATGTCCGCCCGCACCTTTGGCGAGCGAAAGAAACTCTACGATCGAGCTCAGGAGATTTTCTCTGAGAATCAACCCCTGATTTTTCTGGTCAGTCCCGACATCCTTGCGGGCGCAAAAAATTCCGTCGGCAACTTCCACCCCGCGGTCCTCGAGCCATACGTATTGTGGAATGTCGAGCAGCTCTATCTGAAAAACGGCCGGGAGAACGCCGCTCCATGAGCCCGGCGCGCACCAAGGCGGCAAAGCAGGCATCGGCCAAGGCGGCGCCCAAATGGAACGACACGCGCCTGGTGAAAGAATGCCTCTCGGGCAACGAGTCTGCCTGGGCTCAGCTCATCGACAAATACAAAGCGCTTATCTATTCCATCCCCATCAAGTACAACCTGCCCAGGCAGGAAGCAGCTGATGTGTTTCAATCCACCTGCGTCGAGTTGCTCGTTCGCTTACCGGAATTGCGCGAGCCCCGCGCGCTTCCCAAATGGCTCATGCAAGTCGCACATCACGAGTGTTACCGCGTAAAACGCCTTAGCCAGCGCATCGTAAGCCGCGATAGCGAAGAAAATCCTCCCGAGCCGGAAATCCCGCCTATCGCGGAAACCCTCGTGGTTCAGACTCAGGAAGAGCAGATGCTCCGCGAAGCGATGTCTACTCTCACGCCCCAATGCCGTCGCCTGGTGGAAATGTTGTTCTTCGAAACGCCTTCGCGGCCTTACGCCGAAGTGGCCGCTGAACTCGGCCTCGCCCTCGGCTCCATCGGTTTCACCCGCCAGAAATGTATCGAACGGCTTCGGCGCCAACTCGACGAACTCGGGTTCAACTGATGCCCGCAACGCGCGCCAAAGCCTCAAGGGACGCGCTCGTCGCCGAGCTCGGTCTGCTGGTCACCGACGCCGCCAGGCGTAAATTTCTCGCCGCTCACCCAAGGCTAATCCGTCAATCCACGATCGAACAACTCGCCCAACTCGTCGTCCAGCGTGTTCGCGTTAGCACAAAAGAAGCGCTCTCGCTCGCCGAGGCTGCGCTCCTGATTGCCAAACGCCTCCGCCGCAAAGAGGCCCAGGCGCTGGCCTTGCGGGCCATGGCCAACGCTCTTTATTCCTCCGGCAACTATCGAGCCGCTATCGAACATCACCGCCACGCGCTCCAGCTCTATGAATCCCTGCGTTCATGGAAGGAAATGGGGCGGACCCTGAGCAGCTCCTTGCAACCCATGATCCTGGTTGGCGAATACGACCAGGCGTTTAAAGCAGTCGAACGCGCGCGCGAAATCTTCTCCCGTCTTGGCGATCGCTGGCGTCTTGCCCGTCTGGAAATAAACGTCGGTAACATCTATCACCGGCAGGATCGCTTCGAGGAATCCATCGCCCAGTACGAAAATGCTTACCGCGAACTGATGCCCTACAAAGACGCTGAAGGCATTGCCGTCGTTCTGAGCAACATGGCCGTCTGCCTCATCAGCCTCAACGATTTTCCCCGCGCCCTGGCCACTTACCAGCGCGCCCGCGCCTTCTGCCACGAATACAACATGCCCCTCCTTGTCGCGCAGGCGGACTACAACATCGCCTATCTCTACTATTTGCGCGGGGAATACAGCCACGCCATCGAAGCTCTCTACGCTGCTCGCCGCGCCTGCGAAGCTACTGGCGACGCTTATCACTTCGCCCTCTGCCACCTGGATCTCTCCGATATTTATCTCGAGCTTAACCTCAGCGAAGAAGCCCGTGAGATGGCTCATGAAGGTTTCCTACGCTTCGAAAAGCTCGGCATGGGTTACGAAGCTGCAAAAACCCTCGCGAATGAAGCCACCGCCTACGCCCAGCAGGGCAAAACTGTCCAGGCCCTCGAACGCTTCACCAAAGCCCGCGAAATGTTTGGCCGGGAAAAAAATCTCGTCTGGCCCTGGCTCATCGATCTGTACCAGGGCCTGCTGCTTTTCCATGAAGGGCGCTACTTCGAATCGCGCCGCCTCTGCGCCGCCGCCGCCGCTTTCTTCGATCAATCCGTGCTTCCCGGCAAAGCCGTCCTTGCGCATCTTTTGCTCGCGCGCATCGCGTTGCAGGTGGCCGATCCCGTCGAAGCGCAAAAGGAAACCGATCTGTCGTTGGCGCGGTTAGAGCATTTGCAAACGCCGGTCCTGGCTTACCAGGCTCATCTGCTCCAGGGGCAACTCGCGCAGGCTCGCAACGACCGCCCCGCCGCTCTCCGATCCTTCCTCGCCGCAAAGGAATCTCTCGAAACCATGCGCAGCCGCTTGCATGGCGAAGAGCTCAAAATCTCTTTTCTCAAAAACAGGATGCAGGTTTATGAATCGCTCCTGGATCTCTTCCTTTCCGGTGACGGTTCGGACGCCACAGCCGAGGAAGCTCTCGCCTGGATGGAAGCCGCGAAATCCCGCAGCATGATCGAAATGATTTTTCAGAGCGGCCAGAGCCTTCCCCTGGGCGAGACCGGCCAGAGCGATCTTGTCCGCCGCATCCGGGATCTCCGCGAGGAACTCAACTGGTATTACCACCGTATCGAACTCGAACAGCTCCGACCCGAGGAAAAATCCGGCGAACGCCTCGATACCCTGCAAAGGAAGGCGCAAAGCCACGAGAAAGAACTCCTTCGAACCCTTCGCGAGCTTCCCGCGCGCGAACGCGAAAACACCACCCTCGAAACTCCTGCTGGCCTTTCCGTCGAAAAACTTCAATCCGCTCTCCCGCCGGATACAACTCTCATCGAATATTTTTCCTCGGGCGACCGCATCCTCGCGGCCATCCTCAACCACGGAGAAATCAAGATTCTGCCCGTCACTGTTCTGCCCCGGGTCGCCCACATCTTTCAATTGCTCCGCTTTCAGCTCTCAAAATTTCGCATGGGGGACGAGTACGTTCGCAAATTTGAAGACCCACTCCTGCGCGCCACACAGAGCCACCTCGAATCTCTCTACGACGAACTGATCGCCCCGCTCCGCCAGTACTGCCCGGGCAATCGCCTCATCATCGTCCCGCACGGCCCGCTCCACTTCTTGCCGTTCCACGCTCTCAGGACCGGCGACGAATATCTCTGCGACTCGTTCACGATCTCCTACGCTCCCAGCGCATCGGTGTTCTTCGCCTGCCAGGAAAAGCCCGCCAGCCCCAACACCGGTTCTCTTGTCTTTGGCATCGCGGATGAGCGCGCCCCCCAAATCTTGCTGGAAGCACAATCCGTCGCGGCGTTATTGCCGCACTCTTCGCTCCGAACCGGAAACGAAGCGACCGCTTCCATTCTCCGCGCGCAAGGGCCGCACACGGGCCTGCTCCATATCGCTACCCACGGCGTCTACCGTCAGGACAATCCCATGTTTTCCGGAATCCGTCTCGGCGATGGCTACTTGAATCTTTTCGATCTCTACCAGATCCGGTTGAATGCCAACCTCGTTACCCTCAGCGGCTGCGCCACCGGCATGAACTTCGTTGCCGCCGGTGACGAGTTGCTCGGCCTCCAACGTGGCCTGTTTTATGCCGGCGCTTCCACGCTTCTGCTCTCCCTCTGGGACGTGCACGACGAGAGCACTGCCCAGCTTATGCAGTTTTTCTATCGCGAATATCTTCGCACCGGCGATATGGCCGGCGCGCTCCAAAGCGCCATGCAGCAACTCCGCCAGCAAAATCCCCATCCGTATTTCTGGGCCCCCTTCGTCCTCGTTGGCAAACTCACTGATTCCAAAAGCCTTAGCTAATTTCAAATTCCCTATATTTTTTCCTCACCCTCCATCCCTTATCCAATGAGGGTAAAACTTTCATTCCGTTCACTGGGGAGTGGATGGGATGCCAAGAGGATTCTGGGGGAATGATGGAACATTTTAGCGTTGAGAAATGGATCGACTTTGTGAATCTGGCCGTAACCAATGGCGAGCAGCAGCGGATGGAGAAGCACCTGAGTCTTGGCTGCTCGTCCTGCCAGAAAACCGTTTCGCTCTGGCAGCGCGTTCGGGCATCAGCGGCTGCGGAAGGGAATTACCAGCCACCGGAAAGCGCCGTTAGAATCGCGAAGGCCGCATTTGCCGGCGCTGGGCTTGGTTCCACCGCAACCGGAGCGAGCAACAAGGTCAAGCTCCTCTTTGACAGTTTTCTGCAGCCTATGCTCGCGGGCGTCCGTTCCGCCGGCGCTGGCACGCGGCAGATGCTCTATCGTGCCGATCCCTACCAGATCGACGTGCAGCTCGAAATGAAGCCCGGTGCCAATCGCATCGTGGTGACAGGCCAGCTTCTGAATTTGGGCACCCCGAAAGTCGTCGCCACCGGAACGCGCGTTCTCGTGTCCAACATGCATGGAGATGTGGTGCACACCGTCGCCAACCAGTTTGGTGAGTTCAGCGGCGAGGTCAAAAACAGCGGCGACCTGCAGGTGACCTTCGCTACGCCTTCCGGCGAGCCGATTGTGATTTCGCTTCGTGAAGCGCTGGGCCGTATGCCTGAGGAAAAGGCATGAACCACGGCCATTTCAAACAGTTTCCCCGCGTTCCCACCTTGGTACGAAAGTACCAAGCCAGATGGGAAGCTTGTTTAGACAGAAAGACAGGCTCGTACCATTGGCTCGATAAGGCCTCCCTTAGAAAATTTTAGGGAGTCATTTCGCGCCAATCGCCGAGTACTCCACTTGTGGGAGAACCCTTTAGGGGCTGCAACTATGAAACGTCTAACCCTTATCGCCGCAATGCTCCTCCTTACACTCGCGGCTTCCAACCCCGCTTCGGCTCAAAATCGCTATATCGTTCGCTCCACCGGCGGCCTGTCTTCCGTTCTCAATCTTTGCAATCTTCTCAACTGTCAGGTGCAGGGCAGCCTGGACGGCCAGGTCGGCCAGACCTTCCTGGTGACCTCCACCAACAATCTCCTCGCGAATCTCGTCAACGGCACTTTGAACCTGGCGGAATCGCTGCTTGGAATTGTCAGCGTCGAAGCGGACCGCCTTTTGCCGATCCCGCAGCGACCCCTGCCCTCGATTCCCTCGGGCCTTTATGACACCGCCCCGGTGAATTACTACAGCACCATCGTTTGGCACGGCTATGCGACTCAGCCTGCCGCCCAAATCGTCCGCTTGCAGGATGCGCAGAATGGTTTTCGCATCACCGGCAAAGGAATTGTCGCTGTGATTGATACCGGCGTCGACGTGAATCACCCTGTCCTCCAGGCCGTCTTGCTTCCCGGTTATGACTTTACCCGCAACCAGCCCGGCGCCTCCGAATGGCTGGATGTCAGCGAATTGCAAAACGGCTACATTGACACCGACACTCAGGATCAACAGCCCGGTTACGTCCAGCAGTCCACCGCCGCAGTTCTCGATCAATCCACAGCCGCGGTTCTCGATGGTGGAGACTACACCGCCTTCGGCCACGGCACGATGACCTCCGGCCTCGTCCACCTCGTTGCGCCCAAGGCTCAGATTCTTCCTTTGAAGGCCTTCTCTTCCAACGGTACTGGCTATCTTTCCAACATTGTCGCGGCTCTCTATTACGCCGTCCAGCATCACGCCAACGTCGTGAACATGAGCTTCGACCTCACTTCCAATTCGCCGTCCCTCACTCAGGCTGTCTCTTACGCCAACAAAGCCGGCGTCGTCCTCGTTGCCGCTGCCGGTAATGAAAACACCAGTGCAGCCGTCTATCCCGCGGCACTGAACAACTACGTGGTCGGCATTGCCTCCACCACGAACTGGGACAGCCGCTCCTCCTTCTCCAACTACGGCACTCTGGACGTCTTGATCGCCGCCCCCGGCGAAAACGTAGTCAGCACCTTCCCCGGCGGAACCTACGCCAGTGCTTCCGGCACTTCGTTCAGTTCGCCGCTCGTTGCCGGCACCGCCGCACTGATGCTCAGCGCGCGTTCCTCCTCCCTGAATCAGAATCAGGCTGCAAGCGCGCTTTCCCACGCCATCAAACTCACGCCCGATCTAAATCACGGGCGCCTCGACGTATACCAGGCCGTTTCCGCTTGGGTGAATAGTTCGAGCTCAACATCCAGCTCCGGCACTTGCTTGTTGTTCTGCAACTGACTCCCATGTCGAACTACCAGACTCCAGCGCCCTCGGACGGATTCCCGGTTTCCACGGGGCTGGAGTCTCTCCGTATCAAGCAGCTCGAAGAACAGTCCGCCGCTCTTCGCAATTCCGTCATCTGCGCGTTCAATCAGCTCCTCGATCTCAAGGATCTCAACACTGGCGTGCACAGCACCCGGCTCGCGGAATGGGGCATGCGCGTTGGCCAGGAACTCGGCCTCGAGGAATCCGAGCTTCAGAATCTCGAAGTGGCCGCTCTGCTCCACGACATCGGCAAAGTCGGCATCCCCGACGCAATCCTCCGCAAGCCCGGGCGTCTCGACGCGGACGAGTACGCCCTGATGAAGAAACATTCCGAATTCGGCTGGGCCGTCCTGCGCATGCTCCCGGGTTTCGAACGCGCGGCGCTAGATATTCTTCACCATCACGAGTCCTTCGACGGCAAAGGCTATCCAGCTGGCCTCAAGAGCGCGGAAATTCCCGTCGTCTCCCGCATCGTCTGCGTGATCGACGCGTTCGACGCCATGGTTTCTTCGCGTCCCTATCGGAAAGGCCTGCCTTACGAGGAGGCTGTCCGCCGCCTCAACGAATCAAGCGGCACGCAGTTTGACCCCGCCGTCGTCCGCACCTTCCTTTCCTTCGCCCAGGCCGAAATCTCCATGGTTTTCGCCGCTGCCGGTACCTCCGTCTCCTCCGCCTTATAGCGGAGTGCGTCGGAATATCCGGCCCCAACCCAGCCTCAGGTATTTACCTTAGGGGAATTTCCGTATTTCTCCGGCTAGGATTCACCTTCGTTTTCGTTTTATTTATCTGCATGTTGCGACTTGTCTGCGCGGGTATCGAATGGGCGGCGGTTTGTGTCGCCGCCAGTCCCAAATGATGGCCCGGAACCGATTCCCGAGAACGATTGAATCTGGGCCAAAAGAACACTGGGAAGCGAATTGCACAGGAGGAACAACCCAGCCATGAAACGCCATTTGTGGCTAGCGGCCGCCCTTTTAGCTTTGTTTTTCGCTGCTCCCGCCAGAGCTGATAACCGCTTCATTGTCCGCTCGACGCTGGGTACCACTGCGCTGACGCAACTCTGCGTCTTGCAGAATTGCACGGTTGTTACCGCCATTGATGGCACCCTCAATCAGGTCTTCCTTCTGACTACCCCTTCCTTGATCGACCAAACCACTTTCTTGAATCTCTTGCGCAGCACACCGGGCATTGTGGACGCGGAGCTCGATCAGGTACTCAGCCTGGTCGGTGGGCTCAACGCTGTAACCACGCCTCCCGCGGGCCTCACCGACAGCACTCCCGTAAATTATTTTGGCACCTCGGTCTGGAACGGCTACGCGAACCAGCCCGCTTCCGGCATCGTCCATGTCCAGGATGCGCAGAACACCTTTCAGGTTTCGGGCAAGGGAATCGTCGCCGATATTGATACCGGCGTGGACCCGAATCATCCCGCGCTGAAAAATGTTCTCTTGCAGGGTTACGATTTCACGCGCAACCAGCCCGGCGGCTCCGAGATGACCGATTTCACCTCGCCCGCGCCTAATCCATGTCCCAGTTGCCAGCCTGCCATCGTCAACCAATCCACCGCGGCCGTTCTGGATCAATCCACCGCCGCGGTTCTCGACGGCAATCTTCAATACGCGGCGTTCGGTCACGGCACCATGGTGATGGGCGTCATCCATCTTGTTGCCCCAGGCGCTCAGCTCTTACCGCTCAAGGCGTTTCGCTCCGACGGCACCGGCTACCTCTCCGACATTCTTCGCGCCATCTATTACGCCGCGCAAAACAACGCCAATGTAATCAACATGAGTTTTGATTTCACAACGCCATCTCCGGAACTCTCCAGCGCCCTTGACTACGCCAACAAACTCAACATCATCTGTTCCGCTTCTGCAGGCAACGACGGCGCGATGGAAACGGTTTACCCCGCCGCTCTCCAGACCGACGTGATGGGCGTCGCCTCCACCAGCGACCTGGATACACGTTCCACGTTTTCAAATTTCGGCAACGCCATCGTTTGGGTAGCCGCTCCCGGCGAAGCCATCATCACCACCTACCCTTTCAGCACTTACTCCGCCGGATGGGGAACCTCCTTCAGCGCGCCTTTCGTCTCCGGTGGCGCGGCTCTCTTGCGAGCGTTGCGCACGGACATCAACCAGTCCCTGGCGTCCGCCGCAATCGCCCACGCGCAATTCGTCGGCTCTGACATGGGTAACGGCCGCCTGGATCTGCTCATGGCCCTCACTGCATTGCCATTGGGCTCCGGCTCCCCGGACTACAGCGTTGCCGATGCGCCATCTGGCTCAACAATCACCGCCGGGCAAACCGCAAACTTCTCCGTATCCGCGGCTCCCGACGCTGGCTTTAATCAGACGATTACGTGGACGTGTACGGGAGCGCCGATGAACTCCACTTGCGAAGTCGCGCCCGCATCCTCCCCGATGAACGGCTCAACCGTTGCCACGGCAACCGTCTCCATAGTAACGGTCACGCGCTCGAGCTCTATGTCCCTCGGCAATCCGCGCTTTGTCACGCCGCCGCTCCCGTGGCAAACGCTCCCGCTCTTCATCACGTGGCTCCTTGTCGCGCTGATCCTGCACAAATTCAGGCGCCCCCAACACGCCGCGCGATTGTTTTGCGCGTCCGCCGTCCTCGCTCTCGCGGCGTTTTGCGTTTCCTGCACTTCGGGAACCGGCTCCGGTCCCCCACCGCCCGTGCAGGGCACTCCAGCGGGGCCCTATACGATCACGGTAACCGGTACCTCAGGCAGCCTCAGTCACTCCGCTTCGTTCCACCTTGTAGTGAAATAACGGGCGCCTCCCAGCCCCGCCTCCCGCGCTAAGTTCCTTCTGAAATTCAGCCAACAGCTTGTTGGTTCCTCACATTCTCTCCACTCGAAACCCGAGGAAAGATTTTGCCTCTCGTCTTTCCTCGCGCGACAATCTCGTCCATCGGGTTACACTGGCAGCGCACATTTTCTTTCCGAAGGAGCACTCCGATGAGCAACGGCGGTGGCGGGCGTTCAGCAGGCGTCGGCGTTTGGGGATTCGGCAGTATGCTCTCGATCACATTGTCCTGGAGCGTTCATCACTCCATCCTCTGGATGATCATTCACGGTATCTTCAGCTGGTTTTACGTCGCCTACTACGCGTGGATAAAGTGATCCTTGCGCGGAAACAATGACCACGCCAGGAACGCACACCCCGCCCGGGCCTAGGGGACTGCCCATCCTCGGCCTGGCGCTCGACATCCGCAACGATGCCCTTGGCACTTTGCAGCGTCTCGCCCGCGAATATGGCGACATCGTCAGCATCCCTGTCCTGCGCCTCAGCCGTGTCTTGCTGAATCGCCCCGACCTCATCCAGCAGATGCTTGTCCTCGATCACGCCAAGCTTCACAAAAGCACGCTCACAAAAGTCGTCGTCGGCCCGCTGCTCGGCCAGGGTCTGCTGATCAGCGAAGGCGACTTCTGGCGCCGCCAGCGCCGCCTCGCGCAGCCCGCTTTTCATCGCTCGCGCACCAACGAATATTCCCCGGTCATGGTGGAATGCGCCCTGGAGCGGATGAAGCACTGGCGCGCAGGCGAAACTCGCAACATCGCCGAAGAGATGATGAAGCTCACCCTGGAAGTCGCTGTTCGCACCCTCTTTGGCACCACCCTCGCCGGCGATTCCGACTCCATCGGAAAGGCCATGACCTTCCTCATGCGCTATTATCTGCGGCGCGGCCGCTCGCCTTGGCGCATCCCCGCAAGTTGGCCCACGCCCGCGAATCGGCGCGCCCGCCGCGAAGTCGATTACATGGATTCGCTGATCTACGGCATTATTTCCGACCGCAAGAAAGACACCCAGCCCCGCAACGATCTGCTATCTCTTTTGATGGGCGCTATGAATGAAGACGGCAGCCAGATGACTGAGCGCCAGGTCCGCGACGAATCCATGACCCTCTTCGTTGCCGGCCACGAGACCACCGCTCTCTCGCTCTCCTGGACCTGGTATCTGCTCGGCGAAAATCCCGAAGCCGAGGCTCGCTTGCACCAGGAACTCCACGCCGTTCTCGCCGGACGTCCCGCGGAAGTCTCCGACCTCGAGAATCTCCCCTATCTCAACGCGGTCGTCCACGAATCTCTCCGCCTCTATCCGCCGGCGTTCGTCATGGCCCGAATGAATGTGGAACCGGTCCGGTTCGGCGGCTACGAATTTCCGCCGGGAACGACCCTGCTCGCCTCGCAATGGGTGATGCATCGCGACGCAAGAATCTTTGACCAGCCAGAGAGATTCTTGCCGGAACGCTGGCTCGACGGCCTTGAATCGCGCTTGCCTCCAGGCGCGTATTTTCCGTTCGGTGATGGCCCGCGCCGCTGCATCGGGCAAGGTTTTGCACAGCTCGAAACCGCGTTGGTGATCGCCGCGATCGCCCAGAAATTCCGCTTCCGCCTGAAAAAAGATTTCCCGGTTGTTCTCGAACCGCTCGTCACCCTCCGCCCCAAATACGGAATCGCGATGTCTATCGAATCGCGTTGAGCGGCCACAAGCCGGCAACACACCTTCAAATTTTGCTTAGCGCATCAGCTCGGGAAACCATTTCGAAAACCCCCGTTGACCTCGTTGCTCGCGTGGTCATATTGTCTTGAGCGGTCAGCTCCTTCACAGGCGGAATCCCCGCGGGGAGCTTGCCCAAATTCCCGCGCTGGGGGTAGTCATGAGCAATTTCCGCATCCATCCGTTTGCCTGCACTTTCATCTTCCAGTCGGCCCCGCGCGTCTGGATGCAGCGCATCTCACCTGCCCCATGGCGGCGAATCCTGGCGCAAGTTTTCCTCGCCCTCTCTTTGGCAACTCTCCTTGCATCGGCGTCGCCTGCCCAGACGCCGCAAGAACTTCAAAAGGAACTCCAACAACTGAAATTGGACTACGAGTCCAAAATCGCCGCGCTTGAACAACGCCTTTCCCAATTGGAACTTGCCTCATCAGCCTCCGGCGCCCCGGCAGCCGCGGTCCCGTCTCCTGTGCAAGCGGCCGCTCAGAATCAACCTCCTTCGACAGCGGCCCAAAAAGTGGCGCAAAACACCTGGAAGATCGTTCAAGGTGGGCAAACTGACACCGCGGCATTGCAAGAGCAGGTAGGCTCAGGTCTCGAGTATGACCAACTGCGCGATGCTGACGTTCGCCTCAAAAACCTTGAGGCGCAATCCAAAGCCTTTGAATTTCATGGCTACCTTCGCTCTGGTTATGGGCTGAACGGCAATGGCGGCCAGCAGGTCGCGTTTCAAGCGCCGGGAGCGGGGGCGAAATATCGCCTCGGCAATGAAGCCGAAACCTACGCCGAATTGATCTTTGTCAATAACTGGATCAACCCCAGCCACGAAGCAGGCAAAGCTTGGCTCCGTACCGAATCTTTGGTGGAGGCCGACACAACCAACTCATCAAACTACGACACCACCGACAAGTTCCGTTTCCGCGAAGCATTTGTGCAGGCCGGAAACGTCTTGAAATTCCAGCCAGACGCCAAATTCTGGGCCGGCGAACGCTACTACCGCAGACAACACATCGAAATCAATGACTTCTACACACTTGACATGAGCGGTTATGGCGGCGGAGTGGAAGATATCAACACCAAAATCGGCCACCTGGCCGTCTCCTACCTTGCCGGAGCCAGTAACAGCATCACTACTCCCAGCGGGCCCTTGGCCAAGAGCAACCTTGACGTCCGCATGTACGACATGAAGCTGCTGACGGGACGTTTCGGCGTCTGGTACAACTTCGCGGCTTCGAAGGGAGGCGTATCCAACGGCACTCTATACCCCAGTACCCAGGGGAACGCCGTCGGGTTCTACTATCTGCATCCCGAATTCTACGGTGGCTACCACAAATTCACCTTCCAATACGGCAATGGCGCCGCCAGCGATTTCAACACTTCTATCGTTCCGCCGACCTCTTTCAGCCATAATGCCAACAACTTTCTCATCACCGAACAGGTGCTCGTGCAGCCGAACAACCGCTGGTCCATGATGCCGCTCTTCATCTACCAGCGGTCGAAGGACGGGAATCCCGCGCATGGCGTCGACACCTGGCTCTCGTTTGGAGCTCGCCCGATATTCAATTTCACCGATCACGTCTCGCTCGCGTTTGAGCCGGGTATCGACCACACCACCAGCGGACAAAATCTCTACAGCGGCTGGCTCGTAAAGTCCACGGTCGCGCTCCAAATCGCCAGCGGCCGCGATTTTTTCAGCCGTCCCGTGGTTCGCGCGTTTTTTACCTATGCCAATTGGACCGACGGCTACAAAGGCTTCGTCGGAGGGATCCCCTACCTGAATCAGAACGCGGGCATGTCCTTCGGGCTCCAGGCGGAGTCGTGGTGGTAAACGAAACGCCGGCCGGTGTCGCCGGTTTCACTCGGATGTGTCACTCAATGCCGAGCTTATGCTGCAACTGCTCCAGGCTGACGCCCTTTGTCTCCGGATAAAACAGCAGCACCACAATAAACTGCACCACCATCATCACGCCAAACAGCAGAAAAGGCGCCCCGCCCGAAGACTTCGCGACCTGCGGAAAATAGTAAGCGATCAATGCGTTCATCACCCAGTGCGAAGAACTCCCCAGCGCTTGACCCTTCGCTCGCACGCGGTTCGGAAACACTTCGCCGATGTACACCCAGATCACCGCTCCTTGCGAAATCGCGAAAAACGCGATGTACGCCACCAGGAGCCACAGCAGGGAACTGCGGTGACTTTGCGTGTAAAACACCTCCGCGACTCCAAACAGGCACAAGGCCGTTCCCACCGCGCCGATCAGCAGGAGCGTTTTTCGTCCGAGCTTGTCGATCATGGTCATTCCCAGCAGCGTCGCCACCAGGTTCATGCTTCCAATCGCCACCGTCTGCAACCCGCCCGAAATCTTGTCGAATCCCGCGGCCGCAAAAATGTCGTTCAGGTAGTACAAAATCGCATTGATTCCCGCAAGCTGGTTGAACATTCCAATCGTGATCGCCAGGAAAATCGGCAGCCGGTATTTCCACGCGAAGAGCGGCTCGGACGTCTGAACCCTGTCCAGGTGGATGGACTCCACGATCTCGCGCAACTCACCTTCCGCATCCTCCGCTCCCATCGATTGCAGCACCCCGCGCGCTTCCTCCACGCGCTTCTGCGTCACCAGCCAGCGCGAGCTCGGTGGAATTCCAAACAGCAGAATCAGGAAAACAAACGCGGGCACCGCTGCGATGCCCAGTTGCCAGCGCCATTCCGCGGCTCCCAACCCGAAGCTCGCAATAATGTAGTTCGAGAGATACGCGATCAAAATGCCGACGACGATGTTGATCTGGAACATCCCCACCAGCCGCCCGCGCAATTTTGCCGGCGCAAGCTCCGCGATGTACACGGGCCCCAGCACCGACGATCCCCCAATCCCCAGTCCGCCTATAAATCGCGCCGCCAGCAGCACCTGCCAGTTCCACGCAAACGCGCATCCCAGCGCTGAAACCACGTAGCACACCGCAAGAAATCGCAGCGTTTCGCGGCCTCCGTATTTCTGCCCCGGGATTCCGGCCGCCATTGCGCCAATCACGGTTCCAATCAGCGCCATCGAAACCGTCAAGCCAAGCTGCTCCGGCGACAGATGGTAGACGCCGGTCAGCGCCTGCGTAGTCCCCGAAATAACCGCCGTATCAAATCCAAACAGAAACCCGCCTAGCGCCCCAACCGCCGCCGCCTTTGCTAGATTTTTGTTCACTGTTTGGAATCCCCTTTGCTCTCGATTGAATTTCCGGAGAATTTCACACGCACCGTCTTGATCTCAAACGGTTTCGTGTGAACGATCACCCCGCCTTGCTTCGTCTCAAGCGGCTGTAGCGGCCGCTCCATCAGGTCAGTTTCCACAGCGCTCTCTACAGCTGCGGCCGGCCGCAGTTCGATGTCGCTTTCTTTTCCTGCCCATTCATAGAAACGATAGATCGTCGCGTCGTCATCCTCGGCCTTTTTCACCGCGGTCAGCACCACATTCTCGCCTTTCAGTTCCGCAAACGAATGTTGTTCCGGCAAAGTTCCCGAGTGCCTCTCAGTTTGCTTCGCCAGTAAGGGATAATTCAGCTCGTAGCCGCGCCGCACGGTCAGTGCATCCTTCCAGTTCCCGCCGTGCGCGTAAAGTGAATAAGTGAACTCGTGCCGCCCCTCATCCGCGTGTGCGTCAGGCCATTCAGGCGAACGCAGCAGCGAAAGCCGCAGCACGTTTCCTTTCGCGTCGTAACCATACTTGCAGTCATTCAACAGACTCAATCCATGATTCCCATCGGATAAGTCCGCCCAATGCAGCGCCGGCACTTCGAATTTCCCTTGCTCGGCCCGCGTATTGCGCGTCGTCGGCCGCTCGATGCTCCCATACGGTATTTCAAACGTCGCCACCTTGTTGTGCGCGCTCAGCGGCGTGGCTACCTTCAATAAGATGTGCTTTTCGTGCCAGTCCGCGGTCATCCTCACATCCACACGGGGCGACCCCGCCGTAACGACGATGTCCCGCACAAACGTGGAGTTCTGAAAATGGTTCTTCACCCGTAGAATCGCCCGCAACGGCCCGTTCTCGACGAGCGACACCTCATCCGTCTTGTCCAGATCCCAATGTTCTTTCTCGAAGTCCGCATCAATATTCCACGCGTCCCACTGCTTGGGTTTATCCCGGAATGCCTGCAAAAGGTTGCCGCAAATTGCATCCTTCGGCCCGCCGCTATCCGTTTCCGAAGGCGCAAGCGACTCGCGATTACTGCGCTTGTCAAACAAGCTCGTCATGCAACCTGTTTTGCCGTCCACCTTCAAACGCACGAACTCGTTTTCCAGCGTATCGCCCGTGGCTTTGACCAACGCCGGTGTGTTCCCAGCTTTCGCAACCGCGCGGACGTAGTAGGTTGCATAGCCAAGCCCCGGCACGCCCGCTTGCAGCAGCAGCCGCACTCGCCGCGCCCCGCGATCCGCCGAAAGCACCTGCGAACCAACCGGCTTGCCGTCTGCACTCACCACCTCCACGGAAGTCGCCGCCTCCGGCATCCGCACCTCTGTCTCAATCACTTCCTCTCTCGGCCACGCAAGGGAGTTGAACACCACCACCGGAACCCCGCTCCCTTTCAGATTTACGTTCGCTGCGATCTCTTCCAACGAACCAGTCAGGATCGTTTGGCCCACGCGTCCTACGTCCTCCAGGTTCCGCTTGGCATCGAGATAGTTCACCGCAATCCCCGATCCCGGAAAAATGTCGTGAAAATCGTCGAACAGTAAATCCTTCCATCCGCGGTCAAAGTCATCGGATGGATAGATCTTTCCCAGCCTCGTCGATATCGCGGAAAACTTTTCCGCATCCAAAAGCAACTCCTCCGTCTTCCGGATCCGCCGCTTGGTCTCCGCTTGTGTCGTAAAAACCCCGCGGTGATATTCAAAATAAAGCTCGTCCCGCCACACCGGCACGTTCATGCTCGCCAGCTTGGGTTCCAATTCCGTAAAAAAAGCTTTGGCCGTGCTCAGTTGCAGATTGGGAAACACCACGTCTGGCTTCATCCACCGCGTCGCCGTATCCAGCATCGTTCGCGTCGGCCCGCCACCGTGGTCACCTACTCCATAAAGGTGCATCATCTCCGCGTTCGCCGGTGGTTTCGTTCCATAGAGCGACGGCATCCACACCGAAACATCTTTTCCCAACTGCACCGGATCAATCCCCATTGCGTAGTCGTGCGGAAAATACGTCAGCAGCCGGCTGCCATCCGGCGCTTCCCACCAGAACAATTTGTGCGGAAACACGGTGAACTCATGCGCCCACATCAGTTTCTGCGTCACAAACGTATCGATTCCCGATTTCTTATAAATCTGCGGCAGTTGCCAGTTGTATCCAAACGAATCCGGATTCCACCCGATTTTCACGTCCACGCCAAACTTCTGCTGAAAGTACCGTTTCCCCACCAGAATCTGCCGCACCAGCGATTCGCCTCCGGGCATGTTCAGATCCGGTTCCACCCACATTCCGCCCACAATCTCCCAGCGCCCTTCTTTCACCCGTTCTTGAATCTCCTTGAACAGGGCTGGATATTTTTCTTCCATCCAGGAATACGTTCGCGCCGAAGACATCGTGAATTTGAAATCCGGATACTCGCGCATCAGGTCCAGCGCGCTGCGGAACGTGTTTCGTACCACCTCCACCGTTTCCGTCCAGGGCCAAAGCCACGCCATATCAATGTGGGAGTTTCCGTCCGCCCGGATTGTGAATTGCTTCAGCCACGGCGTCAGCGCCTGCAACTTGTTCTGCGCGTTCCGAAGCGACTCGTCGAAGGCAGCCTGGTCTCCGCGCTCCAGCGCTTTCAAGTCCACCGATTTTACCGCCGCATCCAGAATTGCCTCGTGCTCCGCTCGCCCGTCCGGAAACGCGGCCACCACCGGTTGCGCGGCCAAAATTTCTTCCCGGAAAATTCCCGGATTGGGGCGATTCGCCGGAGCCGTAATCAAAAGCCGGCTGGCGCTCAGTTTGGTATCGCTCTCCGCCGCCTGAATGCGGATCGCCACCAGAAACGTATCCCCAGGCTGGGCATTTTCGGTCAACACGATCGGCTGGATCGTATCTGCGTCCGTCCGGGACACCATTGCCCCATTCGAAAATACAGTGATCATCGTAAAGTCATTGCTGTCCACCGCCAGGTCCAGCTGGATGCGCGCTCCGCGCAGGCTGTACCCGTTCAACGACCCAGGCAATTCGATCCGCCGCCGCAGCACTCGCGGCCCTGTTTTCCACGCCTCTCCGGCTTTAACGGCAGGCCACGTCTTGTCTTCCAACGAGGATTCCTCAGGATGCGCCACGTCCGCGTGGTACCGCCATTCCTCCAACGGCATCGTGACAATCGATTCCAGCCGATCGGTCAGGGCCTTGTATGGATTGTCAGCAGCCATTCCCTGGGCCGCGCAGAATTTGCACGACGCTAGCAACGCAATTCCCAAAATTGTGAACAGGCTTCTGCTCTTGGCTGCCGGCTTTGCGCCCATGATTGTGTCCCCGTTTCATACTTTGAGATTTCAACCGATTTTGCATCTCGAAAGTATCTTCTGGTGCCAGCGATTTTACACGTTGCGGCAACTTTTCGCGCATCGTGGCGCAAAACCCGGTTAGCTCATGCTCCACCTCCGCTCGCATTCATTCCATTTCACTCCTTTACGCCTTTTTCCGGATCCCAGCAGCCCTGTTCCTTGCGAACGTAAATGATCTGCCCGATATGGTAGGCATTGTGCGCTCCGATATGCTCGATCGTGGAGTACCACGACCCGAGTTTCACTTCATCGGCGGTTTCCACTGCTTTTTCCCACTCGGTCATCACCTCGTCCAGCTGTTTGACGGTCGCGCTCCATTGCTTGCTATCGAAGCTGGTGAATGTTTCATCGTTGCGGCCGTTGAATTTTTCCAGCGGCTCCCCCTTGAACCTGGCCAGGTTCCGTCGGTTCCAGAAGATGAGATGAGCCGCCAGTTGGCCGACGGAATGATTTCCCTTGCCATCCGTCCAGTTGGCTTGCTCGGCCGTCAACCCTTCAACGGCGGTGTTGGCAGGCACAAACCAATCCGCCTGGGTGTGTGTGGAGCGGAGTTGCTCCAGCAAAATACTCTTGAGCGTAGGTTGCGGGGGTGTTTTTGCATCCTGCCCGAGTGCTGGTAAAGTGAAAGCGAAGAGAATCAGTGGCAACGCGTGCTTCATAATAGAACTCCTCCTGTCATTGATATTCCCGTAGGAAAGGTTTACTACACAAGGCGCGGAGAGGGACAACCCTTTCCCACTAGACGAGCGTTCTGGGTGAACGTGAGCTACGCTCGAGACCTGCGAAAGTTCAATTTCACTCCGATCGGTCGCGCGTGGTTGGGCTGCAGCGCTTAAGAAAACCAGCAGGCCGCCGCTGGCGCGTTGGGCAGAATTGAAATTCTCAGCTCTGGGCAGAGAAGGGAAGAGCGAAGACGCCGCGGCGTGGGATAATTTTTCGGTTGTCACCGGGCGTGGAAAATGGCATTGTCTCCCCGCCGGGCAACCGGGACTCAACGGAGCTCCGAAATTCTCATTTCTGGAATAGGTGTACGAGTGCGCGGCGGACAGGTGACCAAGAACAAGGCCAAAGGGCGCGGTAAGGGCCCCGCAAAACCTCAAATGCTTTTGAAACTGGAGTTGCAAAGCAATCCGGAAGCCTTATGCCTTGTTCGCGCCACAGTAGAGCGCGCCGCCGAGGTCCTGCATTTTCAGGACGCCGAGGCCCGGGCCATCGTCCGTTCTGTGGATGAAGCCATGGCCAACGTTATGCGCCATGCCTACGGCGGCCGGCCGGGTTTGCCCATCGAAATGAGCTGCCGTCGCCTTGAACAAAACGCTCCAAAAGCCGCGCAGGGGGGAATAGAAATTCTGCTTGCCGACCAGGGAACGCCAGTCAAGCCCGCCACACTCAAGGGCCGTTCCCTCGATGAAATCCGCCCCGGAGGACTGGGCCTCCATTTCATCCGCGAGAGCATGGATGAAGTTGAATTTAGCCGCAAGAAAGGCAAGAATCTCTTACGCATGGTGAAATATTTGTCCCCCACTTCCCAGGCAGCAGCATCAGAAGGAGAGCAGAAGTGCAGATAGCGGCCCGACTCGCAACAGGCGGCACCATCCTCGATATCACGGGGGACATTGATCTGGCTCATTCGCCGGCCATGCGCAAAGCGTTGCTTCAGGAAATCAAGGAGAAGAAAACTCCCAAGGTGTTTCTCAATCTGGAAAAGGTCCGTTACATTGACAGCTCTGGCATTGCCTCCCTCGTCGAAGGCCTCAAAGCCTCTCGCGACCAGGGCTCCCGCCTTATCCTATACGGCCTCAGCAAGACCGTCCGCGAAGTCATGGAGCTCTCTCGCTTGCAGAAAATTTTCGAGATTCACGATAGTGAAGCCCAGGCGCTGGCCTCCTAGCGCTCGGGCCAGGTCTCTCCCCCGCAAAGGTAGCCGAAACACGTGGAATTCTTTGGGAAAATAGGCAGCTCTGTCGAAGGCAGTCTGGCCTACGTCGGCTCGCTGACGATGCTGGCGGGTCGCGCCGCGTATTTCACCTTCATCGGCCCATTCCAGGGCAAGCCATTGCGATTTCAACGCGCCGTTTCTCAGGCCATGGAAGCAGGCGTTCGCGCGCTCCCCATCCTTTCCTTGATCACTTTTTTCATCGGCCTGATTCTTGCTCTTCAAGCCGCTTATGAATTGCGTCGCTTCGGTGCCATCAGTTTCGTCGCCAGCGCCGTGGCCCTCTCAATGACTCGCGAGTTGGGGCCCCTCATCACCGCGGTCATCGTCATTGGCCGTTCCGGCTCCGCGTTTGCCGCCGAGCTCGGCACCATGAAAGTTTCCGAGGAAATCGACGCCCTCGAAACCATGGCCATCAATCCAGTCAGCTTTCTGGTGGCCCCGAAATTCATGGCCATGCTCCTCATGCTTCCGTGCCTCACCATCTGGGCCAACTTCATGGGCATCCTGGGTGGCTCACTTTTCGGTGTTGCCCAAGCGGACTTCACCTTTCCCCGCTACATCGTCGCTTCCCTCGACGCCCTTTTTATGCGCGATGTCCTTACCGGCCTCATCAAAAGTTTCATGTTCGGCGCCACCATCACTGCCGTCGGTTGCCTGGAAGGCCTGAACACCACCGGCGGCGCGGAGCAGGTCGGTCGCTCCACCACTCGCGCCGTGGTTATGTCCATTTTTCTTGTGATTCTGGTCGACCTTGTCTTTACAATGCTTTTCTACTTCCTGGGAGAACACTAGCCACATGGCGGCAGCGGCGGACATTTTCGGCGCGGATACGTCCTTTGACGGCCCGATGATTTCTCTTCGCGATCTACGTGTCAGTTACACTGGCCGGGAAATTCTGCACGGAATTAATTTTGACGTGCAGCGAGGCGAAACGCTGGTGATCCTCGGCGGTTCGGGTTCCGGCAAAAGCACTCTGCTCCGCACGTTGGTGGGCCTTGAAAAACCCACTTCCGGCGAAGTCTGGATCCGCGGCAAGAATTTTTCCGCCATCTCCGAGGCCGATCGCGACGAAATTCGCAAACGCCTCGGCATGTCCTTCCAGGGCGGCGCGCTCTTCGGCTCGATGACTGTCGGCGAAAATGTGGCCTTGCCGCTGCGCGAGCACACCAAACTTGAAGAGTCCACCGTCGAAATCATGGTGCGCCTGAAACTCGATCAGGTTGGCCTTTCGGGCTTTGAGGATTTTCTCCCCTCGCAATTGAGCGGCGGAATGAAAAAACGCGCCGCCGTTGCCCGCGCTCTCGCCATGGACCCCGAAATTCTCTTCTTCGACGAACCTTCGGCCGGCCTCGATCCCATCATCGCCGCCGGCATCGATCAGCTCATCCTGGAATTGAAGAAGGCCTTTCACATGACCATCATCGTGGTCACCCACGAACTGGCCAGCGCCTTTCTGATCGCAGACCGCATGGTCCTCATCAACAAGGGAGACGTCGTCGCCCTCGGCACCACCGAAGAGATGAAAAACAGCAAGCACCCCAAGGTTCGGCAGTTTCTCGACCGCATCCCCGAACCCGCGGTTGCCCAGGAATTGGATTATCTGCAGATGCTGACGGAGCCCGCCACAAAATCCGGTGAAGGCCGCCAGGGGAAGAGCAGGTAGAGATGGAAGCAAAACGCGAACAGGTATTTGTCGGTCTATTCGTCATCATTGCGGTGGCGCTGCTGATCGCCACGGTGTTCTCGCTTTCCGGCGCTTTTGCAGGACCCGCGCGGCACTTCCACGCCAAGTTCCACAACGCCGCGGGACTCGAGCGGGGCGCGACCGTCCGCTACGAAGGCGGCCCGAAAATCGGCCGCGTGGAAGGCGTCAAGATCGACCCCAAAGATCCAACCTTTATGGACATGGAGTTCAGCGTCAAGGACGATCTGCCGATCAAGACCGACAGCCGCGTCGCCATCCTCAGCTTCAGCCCGCTCGGCGACAATCACCTGGAAATCAGGGCCGGCTCTCCCGGCGCCGCTCGCGCCGCCGAGGGTGCCATTCTCCCTGCGGATCAATACGTCGGCTTCAACGAACTCACCGAACAAATTAATAAAGTCATGCCGCAGGCCCAGGAATTGATGGCCAATCTGAATGTTCGCGTCAAGGAACTCAGCGTAACCATCGCCCGCGTCAACGATCTCCTCAACGATGAAAACCGCGCCAACGTTTCCGCCAGCATCTCCGAACTCCGCGGCATGTTGAAAGAAGACCGCCCGATGGTCAGGTCCGCTCTCAACAACGTCAATGGCGCCAGCGCCAAACTCGGCCCCATGCTCGACGATCTCAAGAAGACCTCAGCCCAAGCCGATGAAACCCTGAAGAAACTCGATGCCATGCTCGGTGAAAACCGCGAAGACCTCCGCGCTTCCATCAAAAAGCTTCGCGAATCCCTGAACAATGTGAACAGCATCACCCGCCGCCTCGACCAGACCCTCGACATCAACACCGAAACCATCGACGAACTTTTTATGAATATGCGCGATGTTTCCGAAAATCTCCGCGAATTTACGGACATCATCAAAACCCGGCCGTCGGAACTTATTCGCTCCACCAGCCCTCGCGAGCATAAACCCGGAGAGCACCCATGAGACTTAGCCTTCGCAGCACTAACCCAACACCCGCCGTGCCAGCCTCTACTCCGGCTCCTGACTGGCGGCTCGGAAAATTCACCGGAGCTCTCGTCGCCGGCGTGCTCTTGGCTCTCGGGCTCTCCGGTTGCGGCAGCATAAAGCCCGTGCGCTATTACCAGCTCACGCATCCTCCGACGTCCACGCTCGCCGGCTCGCCTGCGGCGGTGGACGTCTCGCTGCTCGTCCGCCCATTCCAGACCTCACATCTTTATAGGGAAGATCGTATCGTCTACGGTGGGGAAGGCGAGCAGGTGGGCCTCTACGCGTATGATCGGTGGGTCGAGCCGCCGGTAGAGATGTTACAGGATGCACTCGCTCGTGGACTTCGTTCTTCCGCACATTTCAAGAACGTTACGACGCTGCGCAGCGACAATACCGTCGATTTCACTTTAACCGGCCATCTTTACGCGTTTAGGGAAGTCAGCACGGGGGGCATTGTCGCCCGCCTATACTTCGACGTTCAGCTCATCGATCTGAAGCTCGGCAAACCCATTTGGCGCCACACCTATAACCACGATGAGCCAAGTCGCGGCAAGTCAGTCGCGGACATCGCCGCCGCGATGGATAAAAATGTGCAGCTAAGCGTCCAGGAAGTTCACGATGGCGTAATCCAGACCTTGGCCAACTATTCCAGCAAGTAGCGTTACGAGCGCCTGTAGCGGCCACCTTCAGGTGGCCCCGTTCGCTCGCCATCGCTCGCCACAAAATCCCTACGCCGCCACTTCGTCCCGGCCTTTCTTCCTCGGCACAATACTTCTCACCACCACGTACAGCATCGGAATAAATAACAGGTTCAGCGACGTCGCCGCGATCATCCCGCCAAACACCGTCGTTCCCACCGACACGCGTCCAACCGCTCCCGCCCCCGTCGCCAGCATCAGCGGCACCACTCCCAAAATAAACGCCAGCGATGTCATCAGAATCGGCCTCAAACGTATTCGCGCCGCCTCAATCGCTGCGTCAACCGTACTCAATCCGTCGTCCTGCAATTGCTCCGCAAACTCCACGATCAAAATCGCGTTCTTGCTAGCCAACCCGATCAGCATCACCAATCCGATCTGCGCGTACACATCGTTGCTTAATCCGCGCAGCGCAATCGCTCCCAACGCTCCCAGCAACGCCACGGGAACGCCCAGCAAAATGATGAACGGCAGCACGTAACTCTCATACTGCGCCGCCAGCGTCAGGTAAACGAAAATCAGTCCAAGCCCAAACAGGATTGCCGCTTTTCCGCCCGATTCAATCTCCTCCAGCGACAGCCCGCTCCATTCAAACGTCATCCCGCGCGGCAATACTTTTCTCGCGACCTCTTCCATCGCCGCAAGTCCTTGCCCGGAACTCAGGCCCGGCATCGCGGATCCGTTAATTTCCGCCGACCGGAACAGGTTGTAGTGCGTGATTACCTGCGGATTCTCGGTCTGCTCGATTTGCACGATGTTGTCCAGCGGCACCATTTTCCCGGTGTCCGATCGCAGGTAGTAGCCCCGCATGTTTTTCGCTTCGGAGCGGAATTTCAAATCTGCCTGCAGATAGACGCGGTACGACCGGTTGTTGAAATCGAAGTCATTCACGTACACCGAGCCCATGAACACCTGCAGCGCGTCTGTCACCTGGCTGAACGGCACTTGCAAGCTCTTCGCCTTTTCACGGTCTATCTTCACCAGCACCTGCGGGTCGTTCGCCGTGAAAGCGGAAAAAAGTCCGGTCACCTTTCCGCTGTGGTTTCCCGTGCTGACCACCTGGTTCGCCGTGTCCGCCAGCGATTGCAGCGTGTTCCGTCCGAGGTCTTCCACTTCAAACGTAAAGCCGCCAAACTGCCCCAATCCCTCCACCGCCGGAGGACTGAACGGAATCACCAGGCCGCCAGGAATCGCCGCCAGCGGTCCGCGCAATTTTTCCACGACATCCGGCCCTCTGTGCCCGGGCCCTTTGCGGTCCTTGAAATTGGCCAGATTCAAAAAAACCATTCCGCGGTTCGCGGCGTTCCCGCTGAAGCTGAACCCCACCACCGTAAAAGCGCCTGTAATTTCAGGAAAGTGCGAGACTGCCTCTTCCACTTTCGCGCAGACCTCCTGCGTAAACGCCAGCGAAGCCCCCTGCGGTGTCTGTACCGCTACGATCAAATACCCCTGGTCGTCTTCGGGAATGAATCCCTGCGGAATCCGCAGGTAAAGCAATCCCGCGGCGCCCAGCACCACTGCGAACGCAAACAATGCAATTGCTTTGTGCTCCACCACCCGCCGGACCGTCTCCCGGTAAAACCCGGCGCCCGATTCAAACGCCCGGTTAAACATCCGAAAGAACGCTCCCTGCGCTCGTTCCCTGTGATGCCCAAGAAAAATCGCGGATAGCGCTGGCGTCAGCGTCAGCGCATTGAATGCCGAAATCGAAACCGAAAACGCGATCGTCAACGCGAATTGCCGGAATAGAATTCCCGTTGTCCCCGGAAACAGCGCCACCGGCACGAACACCGATACCAGCACCAGCGAAGTTGCCACCACCGCCCCGGCCACTTCCTTCATCGCCACGCTCGCCGCATTGTGCGGCTCCGAAATCCCTTCCGTAATGTGCCGCTCCACGTTTTCGATCACCACGATGGCGTCGTCCACCACCAGCCCCGTCGCCAGCGTGATGCCAAACAGCGTCAGAGTATTGATCGAAAATCCCAGCAGCTTCACGAAAATAAACGTTCCGATCAGCGAGACCGGAATGGTGACCGCGGGAATAAACGTGCTGCGAAAATCCTGCAGAAAAATGTAAATCACCAGCACCACCAGGATGATCGCCTCCAGCAGCGTAATCAGCACGTCCCGGATCGATTCGCCGATCACCGTCGTCGAGTCGAACGCCTCCGCATACTTCAAACCCGGCGGAAAATTCTTCGACAACCGCATCAATTCTTCCTTCGCTCCCCGATCCACCTCCAGCGCGTTCGCCCCAGGCAGTTGCGTCACCGCTATTCCCACCGCCTCGTGGCCGTTGAACCGCAGCACCGAGCTGTAATCCTCCGCCCCAAGCTCTGCACGCCCCACGTCCTTCACGCGCACCAGCGTCCCATCCGTCCCGGTTTTCAGGATGATGTTTTCAAATTCTTTCGGTTCGGTAAGCCGGCCAACCGCCCGCACGCTGATCTGATAATCCTGCTTGGGATTCGAAGGCGGCTGCCCTAATTGTCCCGCGGCCACCTGCACGTTTTGCTCGTTCAGAGCGTTCAGCACGCTCGTCGCGCTCAATCCCCGCTGCGCCAGTCGCTCCGGATCCAACCAGACCCGCATGGCATATTTCCGTTCGCCGAAGATGATCGCGTCGCCCACGCCCTTCACGCGTTTCAGTGCGTCGCGCACGTAAACGTCCAGGTAGTTGCTGAGGAACAGGCTGTCGTACTGCCCTTTGTCCGAGTAAACCCCCGCCGCAAACACGAAGCCGCCCGTTTGTTTGGTGATGATGATTCCGGTGTTCTTGACGCTGTTTGGCAGGCGTCCGAGCGCCTGGTTCACGCGGTTTTGCACGTCCACCGAAGCCAGGTCGACGTCCCGCGTCACATCAAACGTCACCACGATGGTGCTTGACCCGTCGTTGCCGCTCGACGACGTGATGTACTTCATCCCGGGAGACCCGTTGATCGCCTGCTCCAGCGGTATCGTCACCGCTGTTTCCACCGCTTGGGCGTTCGCTCCGATGTACGCGCTGCTCACCGCCACCTGCGGCGGAGCCAGTTGCGGAAATTGCGATATCGGCAGGCTCGGAATCGCGATCGCCCCTCCAAGCACGATCAGCAACGCGCAAACCGTCGCAAACACCGGCCGCCGGATGAAAAAATCGACAAACAAATCCGTTTCTCGCTTTCCCTACTTGGCGTTGATTGCTAACCGCGCTTCAAAGAAACTGAACACGGTGTAATCTTGGACTCGACTCTGGCGCACACAAACTGGACAAGGTGTCATCCCGAACCCGCGTCTTTTGCGGGTGATGGATCTGTTTTTCTTGGTTTTACTTTCCGGCCTTCGGTGTGTTCTCCGCCTTCGGCCCCGATGTTTGGATCTGTTCGCTCACCGGCGCCCCGTCCTGCAGAAACTGCGTTCCGGAAACGATCAGGTGCTCGCCGGGTTTCAATCCGTCAAGAACGGCGTAGTCGTTGCCGATGATCTCTCCCACCTTCACCCCGCGCTGCCGAGCCACCGTCCCCTTCGCTTCCTTCTCGGCTACGAACACAAAAAACTGTCCATTGATTCGTGTCACGGCCAGCACCGGCGCCACAGCTCCGGAGGCATTCCCCCACACCACCTGCGCTCTCACCTGCTGCGCAATCCGCAAATTCGCCTTTGGATTGGGCACTGCGGCTTTGGCCAGCACGGTTTGCGTCTCCGAATCCACTTGCGGCGAAATAAATGTAATTTGCGATTCGCTCCGCATATTTCCCGCTTCATCCAGCAGCTTCACCGGCAGCCCGACCTTCAAGTCCTTCGCCCTTGCCGCGGGAATGTAAAGATAAGCCTCCAGCGCTCCCGGCTCGTCCACCGTGGTAAGCAGTGTCGAGACAATCACCCGATCCCCTACGCGCACCGGAATGTCTCCCACAATTCCGTCCATCGGCGAGCTCACCTTGTAGTAGCGCAACTCCACCTTCTGCTGCTCCACCTGGTGTTCCAGGGATTTTAGCTGCGCCACCGCGGTGTCGTAATTCGTTTGCGCGTTGTCCAGGTCCGATTTCGCGATCACTCCGGCTTCCGCCAGCTTTTTCGCCCGCTCCAGGTTCACCCGCGCAAGATTTACGTTGGACTCCTGCGCTAGCCGCGTCGCCTCCTGGCTGTTCACGGTCGCTTCCTGCTTCAGCGGGTCAATTTGCAGCAGTGCCGCTCCGGCCGCTACGTGCTCGCCGGACCTCGCAAATATCTTCGTGATGTACCCCTCAACCTGCGGATTAATCGTCGCCGAGTGCCGCGACTTCAGCAGCGCCAGGTATTCCGTCGTTTCCGCAATCGGCTTCGACTCCACCAGTTGCACCTGGACAGGGATCGCCGCTCCCGCTCCGCCTTCGCCGCTGGCGCTGACCGACGCCGGCTTCGCTCCGCACCCGGCCACTCCCATCGCCGCCAGGCACACCAGGGGCAGCCAGTCTTTGGACATCCAATCCCCAGCCTGCTTTCCCAAAATGAAGATCATCAACTCACACCGGCGCGCGCTGCGCATCCATTAATCTTACGTCAACGAAGCTGGAACCGAAACGCCAATCCGTTCATCCATTGGACGCAATAAAATCCTATTCGTTTAGTGCAGCTTAGGTGGGACCTATTGCATCGGTACGGCCGCCTCCTACCTACCTGTACGAATGAATGGGGCGGCACATTTCAACCAAAGAAGAGTCTTAATACATGTCCGTCGGGTCAATTTTCTTCCCCGACAGCCCCAACTGGAGAACCTCGATGTTTTCCGGACGGTCGAACACCTTTCCCGGAAACAGCCGCTTGATGATCACTCGAAACCCGCCGAACGCGATTCCAATGCCCGTCGCCACTCCCAGGAACAATCCCGTAAACAAAAATATCTTGTACATCACCAGCATGATCGGCGGTTCCGTCGCCTTTTGTCCCCGCTCGTTCCAGGTCACTTGCGTCTCGTAATTGACCCCGTCCCGCATCGCCCGCGCATACTCCGCCGATGTCGCCGCGAACACCAATGACAACAGGGAAGCCTTGCGTTCCACACTTACGCCCCCGCGCTTCGCCGATTCCGGCAACGCCTGCTCCAGGTGATGCAGATGCTGCTCCGCAAGTTGCGGCGTCGGGTATTCCAACAGCACCAGCGTCCCGCTGCCGTGCGCACCGTGGTAATTGGCCAGCATCGCTTCAGCGCCGTTCTGAAAACCCACCGCGTCCGTCAGGTCCTTGGATGCCTCTTGCCCCAGCGCGCTCATCGCCGCTTGGAATCCCGCTGGCCCCAGCGCGTATTTCTCCGATCCAAACGTCCTCCCGATCTCCGGCAGGAAATTCCTCACCGGCGGCAGCGGAGTCTGGTCCGCTTTCGCCTGCAGCGCCGTCAACAATTCCTGCAGCCCTTGCGCTTTGGCGTTCGGCGAAATCTCGGCTTGCACCACGATGTTTCCCGCCAGGAATCGCGCGTCGCGGTTCGCTCCCGCGGAATACGCGCCCAGTCCGGCTTCCTTCATGCCCGGCGCCAGCAAAAATGTGTACAGCTCAAAAGCGCTGCTCGGATCGCGCATCACAAACGCCCGCAAAGTAATCTCGTCCGCACCATTCTTATACGCGCGCTGCTCGATCCTGCTCAGCCCCGCTTCGGCGAGCACGCCATCTCCACCCGGCGCCTTCGACCAGTTTGCTCCCAGGTCTTGCGCCCGCAACACCTTCGCAGGCGCCTCCGCCTGCCAAGGTCCGAATTGATTGGGAAGAAGGGGAGTATCCGCGGCAACGCCCAAAGCGCTCAGCACGCCGGCCAACACGCAACCAAGAATGATTCTGTACATACCTGTCAGTATATTAGACGCCACGGACTTATTGTTGGTTCCTTGATTGCTCCACCGTAGCAGCCGGCGCAGGGCGCCCCGGCTTAGCCGTGCCGTTAACCGCCATGCTGTTCATACTCTGCAGGTAATCGGAAACGCCCTGGTACAGCCCTTCCGCCACCCGTTGCCGGTATTCCGGCTTCTTCAGCAGTTGCTCGTCGGATGGATTGCTCAGGAACGATATCTCCGTCAGGATCGACGGCATATCCGCCCCGATCAGCACCACAAACGGCGCCTTGCGTACGCCGCGGTTCTTCACCGGCTTGATCGTTTTCTGGATGCGCCTCGAAAGTGAGTCCTGCACGTCTTCTGCGAATTCGCGCGATTCGTCAATTTTTTCGGTCCGCGCAATCTTTTTCACCACTTCTTCCAGGTCGTGGATACCCTGTTGCGAGACCGAATTCTCTCTCGCGGCCACCGCCATCGCTTCCGCCGAACCCTTCATATTCAGGTAGTACGTCTCGATCCCTCGCGCCCCATGGTCCGGGCTGGAATTCGCGTGAATAGAAATAAACAGGTCGGCCTTCGCTTCATTCGCAATCCGCGTGCGATCTTCCAGCGGGATAAACGTATCATCCGACCGCGTGAACACGATGTCCGCTCCCGGCAATTTCTGCTGGATGATTTTTCCCAGCCGCAGCGCCACGTCCAGGCACAAATCTTTTTCCATCAAGCCGGTCGGCCCAATCGTTCCTGTGTCGTGCCCGCCGTGCCCCGCGTCAATCACGATTCGCCCAATCTTCAGCCCCAGCGCCCGCGTCAATGTGGACTGGCCGTCCCGCGTCGGCACCGGCGCGGCCGCCATCGGCTGCACCAGGTCCGGCTTCGATCCCGTTTTCCCACGGCTCGTATTCAGGACTTTAACCGGGGAGGGGATGGGCTTCGGTGTCACCGGCGCCGGCGTTGCGTCTTCCATCGGCCCGACCGCTCGGGGAGTATCGTCAGCCACAGGCGCATTCGCCGCAAGCGTTTCCGCATCATTCGCGCTGTCGGATTTGTCGTTGCTCAAACTCTTTGTTACCGGCGGCGTATTCTTCGCGGATTGCAGCGGCGCGTTGCGCGGCCCGCCCGTTCCGTAAAGCTCGATCACTAGCCGCGACGGCTTGTGCATCAGTGAAGCCGCATAATCCCGCACCCCATTCACGTCCAGCACCACGCGCACCACGCCGCCCTGATTCTGTGCCACTCGCACCTGTGTCAGCAGGTCGCCGCTCACGCGAATCTTGTTCTTCACCAGCGCGCGGGAGAGCCGCGCCGCATGCAAGTCAAAATAGATCCGGTCCGGGTTGGCGATCCGCCCGGAAATGTATTGCACCGCGTCTTCCAGGTCGATCACCACTTCGGCGCCCTCGGGCGTCGGCGTGCACCGGACGTGCAGCACGCTCGATACGCTTACCGTCTTCGGCTTCTCGCCGCCGCTCGTGCTGGCCGCGCTTCGTGTCGCTGCTTGCACGGTTTCTTCCTTCACAGCTCTGGATGCTGAAATCGCCGGAGCGCTGGCTGGTTGCGCCGTCTTGGCGTCCAGTTGCCCCGTTTCCGCATTCCTCAGCAGCGCCAGTTCCGCCAGCGCTTCCTGCACTTCGCGCTTGTGCGCCGACCGCGGATACTTTTTCTGAAAATCCTGGTAGGTCTTCGCCGCCGCCGCGGGATCGCCCAACTGATCCTTCTGCAACCGAGCCATCCGCAGCATCGCGTCCGGCACAAATTTGCTCGTCGGATATTCGCGAATCAAAAACTGGTAGGCTTCCGCCGCCGCTTGATAGTAGCTGCGCCCGAATCGGTCGCCCATCTCCGTGTTCAGTTCGCCCACCGCCACCGTCGCGTCCGCCACTTCCATCGCATGCGGTGTAATCAGGTAAACGCGCTGGTAAGTGGCGACCACTCGCTTGTAGTCCGCCAGCGTGCGCTTTTCCGGAGCCTTTTCATTCAGCGCCGCGCGCATCTCCTGCGCTCGCGTAAATTGCGCGCTCGCCGCCTCGCGCTTGGCGGGCGTGTTCGTGTTCGCGGCGCCCGCGGGGCAGGGAACTACCCAGGCTGCCAGCAGCACAATACCCAGCGAAACGCCGGCGAAACCCCTGTGGATATTTTTCCGTGCCGTACCCATACTTCCCCGGTATTCCCCCAACTTGGCCCGCTACACTCTCTTACTAACCCCAACTACCAGATTTTGATGCGCGCTCTCACTCGTTCGTAAAAATAATCCGCCCGTTGGCATCCACTTGCCGGTGAATCCGGCTCGACCTCGTGTATGCCTCATCCATGCGTCCCGATCCCGGCCGGTAATATGCGTCCTGCACTTTGCGCACGTAACTCTGCGTCTCCTGAAACGACGGCACGCCGTGCGCCCGATCCACCGCGCCCTCACCAGCATTGTACGCCGCCAGCGCCAGGTCCAGGTTGCCGCGATACCTTTCCAGCAACGTCTTCAGGTACTTCACCCCGGCATCCACGTTCTGCTTCGGGCTATATACGTCGTTCACTCCGAATCTCATCGCCGTCGAGGGGATCAGTTGCATCAATCCCACTGCGCCTTTGTGCGATCTCGCCGCCGGGTTCCAGTTCGATTCCGTTTCAATCACCGCGCGCACCAGCGCCGGGTCCACCTTGTGGCGCTCCGCCGCTTCGCGCACCAGTTTTTCCGCTCCGTCTCGATCCAGAAACATCGCCGGCCGGTCCGTTCCCGTGAATGAAATCTCGCTCTGCAAATAGATCGATTGATTTGCCGGTTTCCTGGCTGAAAGCTTTGCAATTACCGGAGGCTCCGCGTTCACGAAAACGGGTCGCCCATCCGTAGTCGTCTGGGTCATGATCTGTGCCTTGGCGGACCGGGGAGCGCCCACCACGCCGCTGAATACCAAACAAAGCAAGAGGACATTCCTCAGGTTTAGGTTTATTAGTTGGCCGTTCATGCGCCTTGGGGAAGGCATAGGTAGTAAAATCCATTGCGCGGAGCTAACTGCCTCAGGTGGGGCCGTAAGACACCGCGTAGTGCAACTGCGAAGCTCCACCCTTCTAACAAGTGTAGCGGAATGCTGCACTTGCGAGGCAACGCTTCTGACGCTGCCTGCTATTATAGCAAGGGTTCCAGCAGGCCGGGGACACTCTCTAAGGCACTTTTTAGGGCCGATGTGTCTTTACCGCCAGCCTCGGCCAAATCGGGTCTTCCGCCCCCGGAGCCGCCCACCAGCTTCGCCAATGCCTGTATCAGCTTGCCAGCATGGACTTTAGCGGTCAGGTCCTTGGTTACCCCCGCGATCAGAGCCACTTTGCCGTCGTCCGGCATCCCTAGGGCCACCACACCCGACCCCAGCTTCTGCCGTAGAGAGTCCACCAATTGCCTCAGGCCCTCCCGGTCCACGTTGCTCACCTCGCCCACTACCACTTTGACGCCTTTGACGGTCTGTGCCTGGCTGAACAGGTCGTCAAGCTGGTTCAGGGCGCCTTTGCGTTTCTGCGCTTCCAGTTCCTTCTCCAGTTGCCGCGCCGTAGCGGTCAGTTTTTCAACGGATGCCAAAACGTCGTCCTCGCCTACGTTCAGCTTGCTCGCCACGTCCCGCAGTGTCTTCGCCTGGCTTTGAAAGTGTTCCAGCGCGCCAATGCCGGTGACCGCTTCAATGCGCCGCACGCCTGCCGCCACCGATTCTTCGCTCACGATTTTCAGCACGCCGATGTCGCCCGCGCGTTTCACGTGCGTTCCGCCGCAAAGCTCCTTCGAATAAAACCCCCGCGGCGAACGCGGATCGGGAATCGTCACCACGCGAACATTGCTCTCCGGATACTTGTCCCCGAAAAACGCCAGCGCCCCGGAGTTCAGCGCTTCTTCCAGCGACATCACCCCGGTCTCCACGCAAGTGTTCAGCCGGATTTCGTCGTTCACCTGCTGCTCGATGTCGCGCAGTTCCTCGTGATCCACCGGCGCAAAGTGCGTGAAGTCGAACCGCAGCCGCTCCGGCGCGTTCAAGGAGCCGGACTGCTTCACATGCGTCCCCAGAATATTCCGCAGCGCCGCGTTCACCAGGTGCGTCCCCGTGTGATTCCGCATGATCCGCGCCCGCCGCTCCGCATCCGCCAGCACCGTCACGCGGTCGCCCACCCGCAAAGTCTCCTTCGCCGTAACACGATGTGCAACCAGTCCTGCCACTGGATAAAACGCCCCGGTCACCTCCGCCAGCACCTGCGCTTCGGACGCATCATAGAATTTCCCCGTGTCCGCCATCTGCCCGCCGGACTCCGCATAAATCACCGTCCGGTCTAGCACCACCTCGCCCGATTCGCCGGCCTTCAGTTCCTTGACGGGTCCGGCCTTCGTGATGATGGCTTCAATCCGCGCATCCTTCGCGCAAGTCGCATGGTAAAAATCCGGCTCCGTCTTAAACGTCTCCCCCAACTTCGCAAACGCCGGATTCGCCGCCTCCTTCCCAGCCCCGCCCTTCCACGAAGCCCGCGCCCGCGTCCGCTGCTCCTGCATCGCCTTCTCGAAACCAACCTCATCAAAGCTCACGCCCAGGTCGCGCGCAGCATCAATGATGAAATCGCTCGGCAGTCCGAAGGTGTCGTACAAACGAAACGCCATTTCACCCGGATAAGCAGCGCCCGATTTGCCTGCCAACGGCCGCAGTTCCTCTTCCAATTTTCGTAATCCGATATCCAGCGTCTGCAGGAACCGCTTCTCTTCCGACAGCACAATTTCTGGAACTCGCGAAGCACTCGCTTCCAACAATTCCGGATACGCTCCGCCCATCAACTGCCTCACCGACTGCACCATTTCAAATAAAAACGGCTTGTTCGTCCCCAACAACCGCCCGTGCCGGATCGCTCGCCGCATAATCTTCCGCAGCACATAACCCCGACCCTCGTTCGAAGGCAACACTCCATCCGTAATCAGAAACGTAGTCGCCCGCGCATGATCCGCAATCACCCGCAGCGAAGCAGCCGATCTGCCCTTCTCTTCCGCCGCCAGTTCCTTCTTTCCATCAATCCCAATTAGTTCCGCCGCGCGCTCGAGCAGCGGCACAAACAAATCCGTGTCGTAATTCGAAATCACTCCCTGCAACACCGCCGCGACCCGCTCCAGCCCCATCCCCGTATCCACGCACGGCTTCGGCAGCGGCGTCAGCGTTCCGCTCGCGTCGCGGTTGAACTGCATGAACACCAGATTCCAGATCTCCACATACCGCCCGCACTCGCACGGAAACTTGCAGTCCGCATGGCCTTCTTCGGAAGCCGTCGGCCCCATGTCATAAAAAATCTCGCTGCACGGCCCGCAAGGCCCCGTATCCCCCATCGCCCAGAAATTATCTTTCAACCCGGGAACCGCAACAATCCGCTCCGCCGGCACCTTCTGTTCCAGCCAGCACTTCTTTGCCTCTTCATCCACGCCCAGAGAATTTCCGGGCGCCACTTCCGCCCCGCCGAACACCGTCACATACAATTTGTCCTTCGGAATCCCATACCATTCCGGCGAAGTAATCAGCTCCCACGCAAACGCCACCGCATCCTTCTTGAAATAATCCCCAAACGAAAAATTCCCCAGCATCTCGAAAAACGTGTGATGCCGCTTCGTAAACCCTACATTCTCCAAATCGTTGTGCTTCCCGCCCGCCCGCACGCACTTCTGCGCCGTCGTCGCCCGCAAATACTCCCGCTTCTCTAGTCCCAGAAACACGTCCTTGAACTGGTTCATCCCCGCATTCGTGAACAGCAGCGTGGGATCCCCATGCGGCACCAGCGAAGACGACCGCACGCGCCGGTGCCCCTTACTCTCGAAAAATTGCAAAAACTTTTCGCGTATCTCGTTTCCCGTCATCTTCTTTGTGCCGTTCTCCGTCACGTAAACCTCGTCTCCGTCATCCAACTCAAAACCGAATTATCGCACATGTAGGGCCCGCCTTCTGAGGCGGGCCGCTCTAACTTTGGAGTGCGGTGGCTCTGCCACCGCTTTTGCGAATCCAACCCAACCACCCAACTTCGCTGGTGGCACAGCCATTCCTGTCAATCCCTCCCCGCAACCCATTTGCAAAATCCCCCGCCCCCGCTACGATTCCAATGTTTCCCGGGAGGCCCGATGTTCGAACGCACACTCACCGCCGGCTGGGGCGACATGGACTTCAACAGCCACATGCGCAACACCGCCTATCTCGACAAATCAGCCGACGTCCGCATGATGTATTTTTCCGAAAACGGTTTCCCGATGGCCGAATTCCACCGCTTGCGCCTGGGCCCGGTGATCCTGCGCGACGAACTCGAGTATTACCGCGAGGTGGGACTGCTGGAAGAAGTGCGTGTGACCCTGGAAATCGCCGAACTCTCCGCCGATGGCTCGCGCTTCCTGATCCAAAACACTTTTTATCGTGGAGATGGAAAATTGGTAGCCCGAGTCCGCAGCAAAGGCGGCTGGCTCGACCTCATCGCTCGCAAACTGGTCGCGCCCCCGGAAAAACTGTTGCTCGCGTTGCAGAATTCCCCGCACTCCGACGACTTCAAGGAAGTCCCTTCCAGCCTTAAAGACGGCAAGAGCTAGGCCGGCTCGTCGCTCGGATCGACTTCCGGTATCTCTTCGTGCGTAATCCGGTGCAATTCCTTCCGAATCAAATCCGACGAAAACCCCGCCCCAATCAGTGACCGATACAACGACGCCATCTTCCGCTCGTCAATCTCTCCGCGATACATCCGCAGCTTTCGTTCAATCCGCTGCCGGATTATCGCCGCCGGATCTGTCGCATCCGCCGCGTCCTTGATCGCCGTCTCGATATGCCGGTCCGGTATCCCTCGCGCCCGCAGGTCCCGCGCAATTCGAAACTCCCCCTGCTTCCGAGATTCCGTCCGCAGCCGCGTGAACTGCTTTGCATACCGCGCATCGTCCAGCAGATTCTGCCGCTTCAGACGCTCCACCACATCTCGAACGATCTTGTCGTCCTCGCACCGCCGCGCCAGCGCCTTTTTCATCTCATGCACCGAATGCGCCCGCCGCATCAGGATCTTGATCGCGGCGTCATACACCTGCGCTTCCGTCTCCAATTGCCGAGGTCTCCCGAACATAGCTGAGAGCATGGGGCAAACAACCGGCGAAGTAAAGACTCCGCATATTCTCTTTAAGGAGGCTGGCGCTTCAGCCCCGGCGCGACGCAACGAAGCAGAATGGGCTTTAGCCCCTGAAGAAAGACTATTTCTGGAAGGTCAGATTAAACAGATGAATTGTCGCGAACTTACTTCCGGCTGAACCGCTCGAAGTCCGCCATCTGCGAGGCCATTTCCTCGCGCGCGGCATCCGCGGCCGAACGAATTCCCTGAATCCGCAGCTTGAATTCGTCGGCGTTCGAAGCCCGCGACAATGCTTCATCCAGCGTGATCAGTTCCTTGGTATACAAATCAAACAGCGACTGGTCAAACGTCTGCATTCCGTACTGCGATGTACCCGCCGCAATCGCGTCGTGAATCAGCCGCGTCTTGTCCGCATTGATGATGCAATCCTTGATGTACGCGGTCGCAATCATCACTTCCACCGCCGGCACTCGCCCTTTGTCGTCCGCGCGCCGCACCAGTCGCTGCGAAACCACGGCCTTCAACGTTGCCGCCAGCTGCAAGCGAATCTGCTTCTGCTCCGGCGGCGGGAACACCGCGATAATACGTTGAATTGTTTCCGTCGCGTCCAACGTGTGCAACGTCGAGAACACCATGTGGCCGGTTTCCGCGGCCAGCAACGCGGTCGAAATCGTTTCCAGGTCGCGCATTTCGCCGACCAGAATCACGTCCGGGTCCTGGCGCAACCCGGCTCGCAACGCCGAGGAGAAGTTCGCCGTGTCCACTTCCACTTCGCGCTGGTTGATAAAGCTGCGCTTGTCGCGGTGCAGAAATTCGATCGGGTCTTCAATGGTGATGATGTGGTCGGCGCGGTCCGCGTTGATGCGGTCGATCATCGCCGCCAGCGTCGTGGACTTGCCGGAACCCGTCGTCCCCGTCACCAGCACCAGCCCGCGTTGCTCTTCGCAAATCTTGCCGATTACCGAAGGGAGATTGAGCTCCTCGACAGTTCGAATCTTGGTCGGAATAACGCGCAACACCATTCCTACGTTGCCGCGCTGTTGGAATACGTTCACACGAAACCGGCCCAGGCCCGCCACGCCATACGCCATGTCCAACTCGGCGGTTTCTTTGAACTTCTGTTTCTGCCGGTTGGTCATCATGCTGAACGCCATCGACAGCATCTCTTCCGGCGTGATGCGCGGCACGTCGGTCATCGCCGTCAGCAAACCGTCCACGCGCAAATAGGGGTGGTTGCCGACTTTCAGGTGCAAGTCGGAGGATTTATTTTCAACCGCGCGACGCAACAAATCGTCAATGCTAAGAGCCATGTGCTGACACCCCGCAAAGATACAATTCCTAATTGAACGTAGCACCCGCCGGTGAGCTCAACAAGCAACCTGCACCAAGTAGTTGCCCCTTAGTTACCTAGTCCGATGTACAGGTAGGGGCGGCTTTATGCCGCCTTCTTTGATTTTCTGGCTTGTGTGGCACAGCCACTCCTGGCTGTGCTCTTGGGGTGCTAAGGATTTTGTAGGCTGCCGGCTCGCCCTTGTCCTAAACCTCACTCGGCTTCAAAAACAACGAATCATAAACCAATCCTGCCAAAAATCCCCCGCCCAGCGGCCCCACCCAATAAATCAACTGGTTTAGCCAGTGATGTGCTGCCAGCGCCGGCCCAAACGCCCGTGCCGGATTCAACGCCCCGCCCGTATAAGGTCCCGCCACCAATATCCCCAGCGTAATCGTCAATCCAATCCCGAACCCAGCAATTGCGCGAAACGTTCCGCGCTCATCCACCGCGGTCGCAAAGACCACAAACACCAGGAAAAATGTTGTCGTCGCTTCCAGCGCCAATCCAGCCCAACTCGGAAAATCCCGCATCATCTCCGGCGTCCCCAGCGCCACGCTCCGCCACACTTCCTCCGGTATCACCGCCTTCAGCAAAAATGCCGCCGCCGCCGCGCCCGCCAGTTGCGCCAGCCAATAAAACAACGTGTCCAGCGTCGAAAGTTTCTTCGTCACCCAGAATCCAATCGTCACCGCCGGATTGAAGTGTCCGCCCGAAACATGCCCCAGCGCCGAAACCATGATCGCAATCGCCAACCCGTGCGCCAGCGCAATCGTCAGCAGCCCAATCCCTCCCGTCGCGTTCGTCCGCAACTGCATATCCACGCACACCGCACCCTCCCCGAAAAAAATCAGGGCAAACGTTCCGATAAACTCCGCGGTCAATTTTTGAAAAAGGTTGTACATCCAGCAGCCTCCCGGCAACTCTTGAAGTGCAACGCGACGCATCGGATTTTAACTGGAAACGGTAGCGCAGGCTACCAGTGAAGTGAGGAATCTGGATAACAGCGATCAGAAATCTGATAACAGGAAACCAAACCAAGTGTAGCGGTCACCTTCAGTGCCTGCCCTGACAGAGGAAGGGTGGCCGCTCTTTCTTGCTTCCTGATCGCCGCTATCTTTTCTCTGATCGCCTCTTACTGATTACCGATGACTGATTACTGATTACTGATTACTGATTACCGATTACCGATTACTTCGACTCACCTCGCCGCAACCACCGGCGCATTCACCGGCGTCATCCATCCATGCCGGTCCGCCGTCTTCCCGCTGGTCAGCCCAAAAAATTCCTTTTGAATTTGCCGGGTAATCGGTCCTGCAGTGCCTTTGCCCACCACAATCTTGTCCACCGACCGGATCGGCGTCACTTCCACCGCCGTGCCTACAAAAAATACCTCATCCGCGATATACAGCATCTCGCGCGGAATCGCCGATTCTTTCACCGGTATATTCAGGTCCACCGCCAGTTTGGTTATCGCGTCCCGCGTGATTCCCGGCAAAATACTCGTCGCCAGCGGCGGTGTGTACAACGTCCCGTCATGTACCAGGAAAACGTTCATTCCCGATCCTTCGCTGACGTGCCCTTGGGAGTCCAGAGCGATGCCTTCTGCAAATCCGTTCAGAGACGCCTCCATGCGGATCAGTTGAGAATTCATATAATTCGCCGCCGCCTTCGACATCGCCGGCAGCGTGTTTGGGGCAATCCGCGTCCACGAGCTCACGCATACATCTACGCCCTTCGTCAGCGCCTCCGGCCCCAGGTACGATCCCCAATTCCAGCACGCCATGTACGTCTCAATCGGTGAATTCAGCGGGTTCACTCCCACCTCGCCGTATCCGCGAATCACGATCGGCTTCACGTAGCACGCGCCCAGCTTGTTCAGCCGCACCAGTTCGCAAGCCACGCTGCTGAATTCATCCACGGAGTAGGGAAGCTCCATCCGGTAGATACGCCCGGAATTGATCAGCCGTTGCATGTGTTCGCGCAGCCGGAAAATCGCGGGGCCTTGCGGCGTTTCGTAGCAACGAATCCCCTCAAAAATGCCCGACCCGTAGCTCACCACATGGGAAAGCACGTGAAGTTTCGCGTCGTCCCAGTTGATGAACTTTCCGTTGTGCCAGATTTTCTCGCTTTTTTGTACAGGCATTGCCAGGTCTCCCTCGATGTTGTCGCGTGCCGCCTCGCACTTCCAGAATAGAAGAGCGTCCCCCAAGCGTCAACGAATTCAACGAATGCAGCCGCACGCTCAAAAGCCAATTTGGAACCTTTGGAGTGCGGAAGCTCTGCTTCCGCTTTTACGGTGTCAGCTCTGAGGGAAAACTAGCCACAATCGCCAGCATATTCGCTAATCGTTAATTCTTCTCTGAGTCTGCCAGCAGTCATCATTAGCGGTTGGTGTCCGCAGGTGAAGGTTTCTCCGCCGGTGTCTTCTCAACTGGCCTCTCCTCCAGCATCGCCGCCGCATCCTTCAGCAGCTTCCCGTTGTAATTCTCCCAAACTCCCAGCAGCAAAAACGGCAGCACCGTCGAAGCTGCCCACAACTTCGCATTTCGCGGCAACTTTGCCTCAGGCTCCCACCGGAACAGCAGGGAAGAGATAGTAAACGCCAGGATCGCCCACGCCAGCAGCGACCCGATGTTCGAGCGCAACGAGAACAACGAAGCGTGATGCATCATCGCCTGTTGTAATGCGTTCACCAGATACGTCGCGGGAAGAAACAATGCCACCCGCTGCGCGGCGTGCGGCAGCACGGGAAGCGGCACCGTCGCGCCCGACAGAAAAATCAACGCGAACCACAGCAGCTGATTGATGATCTGCGTCTCCTGCATCGTATTCGTCACACTGGCCACGATCAGCCCCAACGATGCAAACGCCCCGATCCCGATCAGCGACATCACCATAATCCCGCCCAGGTTCCCGAAATCCTTCAGGTGATAAACAAACCGCGCCAGCGCCAGCTCCAGAATCACCGTCGGCAGAATCAGCAGCATATTTGCCAGCACGCTCGATCCGATCATGCTGCTCGCCGGAATCGGCGCCAGCCGGAACCTCCGCAAAATCCCCTGCTCGCGCCACGTCACAATCTGCGCGCTCAACCCCCAGAAAGTCCCCATCACCGACATCGCAATTACGGGCCCCAGCAAATACCGCACCTTCGGAATTTCCCCCTTCGCCAGCACGCTCCCATACAAAAAGAAAAACGCCATCGGCATCACTAGGCTGAAAAACAGGAACGCCTTGTTCCGCAGCGTAATCCGGATCCGCATCGCCGCCAGTGTCAGAATCGTTTTCAATCCCGCAGCCTCCGCCCGGTCAATTCGATGAACACGTCTTCCAGCGACGGCGTTGCAATTTCCAGGCTTACCAGTTCGTTGTTTTCAGCTTCCAGGTGCTTCACCAGCGCCACAATTGCCGGCGCCGTCTTCTGGCAGTGCAGCACATAAACCTCGTTCAATTGCCGCGCCTCGACGACCCCGTCCAGATTCTTCAGCACACCGTTCGACGCGGGCCTCGCCAGCCGCACTTCAATCCGGGTCGTATTTCCCGAACGCTCTTTCAATTCCCGCGGCGTCCCTGTCGCAATCACTTTTCCGTGGTCCACAATCGCTACGCGATCGCAAAGCTTCTCCGCCTCTTCGATGTAGTGCGTCGTCAGCACGATAGTTTTCTTTTCGCGCTTCAACTCCTCGATAATGTCGTAAATTTCCCGTCGCACCTGCGGGTCCAGTCCCGCCGTCGGCTCATCCAGAAACAGCACTCGCGGATCGTTCACCAGTGCCATCGCCAGCGCCAGCCGCTGTTTCTGCCCGCCCGATAGCTGGTTGTAAAACGCGTTGCGTTTTTCCTCCAGCCCAAATCGCCGCAGCAAATCGTCCGGATTCCGTGTCCGCTTGTAAAACCCGGCGAATAGCCGCAGCGCCTCGCCCACCTTCAATTTATCCGGCAGGGAAGTGGACTGCAGAGTCGCCCCAATCTCATTTTTCAGTCCCGTCGGGTTTTTCTGCGGGTCAATCCCGCAAACCGATATCCGCCCGCTGTCCGGCACGCGCAACCCTTCCATCACTTCCACCGTGCTCGTCTTTCCAGCGCCGTTCGGCCCCAGCAGCCCGAACACTTCGCCCTCTTCCACAAAAAAGCTCACGCCGCGCACGGCCTCCACGTCGCCGTAGCGCTTCACAAGGTTTTCCACCTGCAGAATGGGATTCGCCGTCATCAAGAAACTTCTATCTTACAGCAGCTACCCGTATCTCTCTAACTCGCGTTCCTTCGAAACACCAATTTCCTCCAATAATCCAAATCCACGCACCAACCTGTCATCCTGAGGGGCGCGCAGTTTGCGCTCCGAAGGATCTCAACTTCGAATTGTAGGGAATTTACACTAGTGAGACTGCTTGTTCCGACGAAGCTTTTTCTTCCCAGTCTTCGCTGCCTGCTTCGGCGCCCAGCCATGCTTCGTAAAGTCCACGCGAAACTCCACGATCTTCACGCCTTCGCTTTCCAGGAGTTTTCTTTGCAGGGATGCATGCGGCTCCGGAATCAGCAGTTTCCCGCGGTCGCCCACCACGCGATGCCAAGGGATTCCTCTTCCAGAAGGGGTCGCTGCCATGGCCCTGCCCGCGGTCCTCGCCCCGCCGCGTAACTGCAATGCCTTGGCAAGCGCCCCATAGGTAATAACCCGGCCGCGCGGAATTTGTTTCACCAGCTTGTAAACAGGATCCCAACTCATCGTCAAAAAATGGTAATCGGGAATCGGCAGCCCGGCAAGCGACCTTTCTCGGCCGCGCGTGTTTAACAGAATGTATGGCACGGTCCACAACAAGGGATGTCGCGCGTAGAGGAAAGTTCGATGAAACGCAGCGAAAAATCCGATGCAGTATCCGGCACAACCTGCCGGAGCATGTTGCCAATGCCATCGCCAAGATTTGCAACCTTTACTCATAGGCCGCATCCAATCTTGATAAGTGTAGTGGAAATCCCTTACACTACAGCCGGGACGCAGCTGCAACCTTCGTCCCGCCGCACTTTCGAGGACATCATGGCTTTCGTCCGTCGCAAAGGAAACGCCTACTATCTGGTGCACAATGTGCGCCGCGGCGGAAAAGTGCGGCAACTCCATCTCGCCCGTCTCGGCGACCGCGCCCGCATCACCGACGACGTCGTCAAGGCAGTCTCCAAGAAGCATCCCTTCATCGATCTCAACTGGCGCTCCCTGCGCGAACAGTTGGACAACCAGATCGATCTCGCTGATCCTCAATCCCCGGCCGTTCAGAAACTTATTCAGGCCCTCCGCACTCTAAATATTGATCTGGCGGACCTTTTTCCCCAGATCCTTCGGCTTTCCGAATCGCCCGCGGTGGCGCGTGAGCTGCTCCTTCAAATGAAGCTGCTCCACTCCACCATCCAGGTAAAGCTCGATCAGTTCGGTTCCAAAGACCAGCTGAAGAGAATGCACCGGACAGGCGGTCGGTTTGGATCTGTGCCCCCGGATTTCCGGGGACGCTAGGGAGGCGGTCATGGCGACAGGCGATGTTTCATTAAATCCGAGTATCCGCAGCGCGGACACCATTGAATTTCAAGACTCTCTGCGCGCGAAAATCGTCGGCCAGGACGACGGCGTTCAGGCGCTCGTCGAGTTGTTCCAGGTCTTCACCGCTGGACTCAACTCCCCCGGCCGCCCCGTCGGCAATTTGCTCTTCCTCGGGCCCACCGGCTCCGGCAAGACGCGCATCGTAGAAGCCGCCGCCGAAATTCTCTTTGGCAGCCCCCGTGCCGTCATCAAGATCGATTGCGCCGAATTCCAGCACTCTCACGAAATTGCCAAAATCATTGGCTCGCCCCCGGGCTATCTCGGCCACAGGGAAACTCATCCTTTAATCACCCAGGAAGCGCTGGCCGCGAACCACACGGACAAGCTAAAGCTTTCCTTCCTCCTCTTCGACGAAATCGAAAAAGCCAGCGACGCTCTATGGCAATTGCTCCTCGGCATGCTCGATAAAGCCACCCTTACCCTCGGCGACAACCGCCGCGTCGATCTCTCGCAAACGGTCATCTTCATGACCTCCAACCTCGGCGCCAACGAAATCACCGACCTCATGGGCGGCGGCTACGGCTTCATCAAATCCGGCGACACTCCACAAACCAATATCGACCAGAAAGTCGAGCGTACCGCTGTCGAAGCCGCTCGTCGCAAATTCTCTCCCGAATTCATGAACCGCCTCGATAAGCTGGTCGTCTTCCGCCAGCTCAAGCGCGCCGAACTCGAAACCGTCCTCGACATCGAACTCGGTCTCGTTCAGAAGCGCGTTCTCGACACCGCAACCAATAAGTTCCTTTTCCGCGTCACCGATTCCGGCCGCAATTTCCTCCTCCAGGAAGGCACAGACCAGCGGTACGGCGCGCGCCACCTTAAGCGTGCCATTGAGCGCTTCCTGGTCTACCCCCTTGCCAACCTCCTGGCCACCCAACAGGTCAACCTCGGTGACCTCGTCCGCGTCGATTGGGACGGTGTCCACAAAGAGCTAACTTTTGTCCGTGAGAAGGAAGGCGCCATCATCTCCCCGGAAAACCCCGAGGAAACCCTGGCTACCGGCGCCACTCCGCTTCAGGACGGCCTCGCCAAAGACACCCCCGCCGAAGCCGTCTCTGGCGAAACTTCGACACCTGCGTCAATCCCGGCGGCCGGCCCAGCCGTAGCCCGGCAATCCCTGCAAGGCCGCAAAAAGGACCACCGCTAAAGTAGGGGCGGCTATAGGCCGCCTCTCTTCCGCGTTCTCCCATGTAGGGCCCGCCTTCAGAGGCGGGCCGCTTCAAATCTTGAGTAATGGCTGTCCGCCTTCGCTAACCCAACCCCACCACCGACCAACCATCTAGTTTGCTCAATCCGCCAACCGCTTCCGCCCGTTTCCGTCACCACGGAACTGACACAATCTGTTTCAACTCTCTCAATATTGGACACTCTCGGCACACGGTCTCACGCAGTGAGACGGTTTCCACATCTGCAACACTCCTATCTCGTTGAACTTGCAGCCTTTTTGAATTCCACAACCTTCCCTCCGAATTGGCACGCCCCATGCTCTTCTCCCAATATCTGCAATGTTGAGATTTTCAAATCTCGACAACCACAGCCAGAGCGGTGAGCCAAGGGGCCATCATCGTTCGGAGATGACGCCATGAAAGCAGCGGCAAGACAGCAACTGGACCCGACAATCCGCAGCAACGATACCCGCGATTTCCACCAGTCGCTCCGCGCACGCATCGTCGGCCAGGAAGAAGGCGTACAGGCGCTTGTGGACCTCTACCAAGTCTTCTGCGCAGGCCTGAACTCTCCCGGACGCCCGGTTGGCAATCTTCTCTTTCTTGGGCCCACCGGCTCCGGCAAGACACGTATTGTCGAAGCCGCAGCGGAAATCCTGTTTGGCGACCCGCGCATGGTCATCAAGGTGGACTGCGCCGAATTCCAGCACTCTCACGAAATTGCCAAGCTGATCGGTTCACCCCCGGGCTATCTCGGCCACCGCGAAACTCATCCTTTGATCACCCAGGAAGCCTTGGCCGCCTCACATTCCGAAAAACTGAAGCTTTCCTTCCTGCTTTTCGACGAAATTGAAAAAGCCAGCGACGCCCTCTGGCAACTCCTCCTCGGCATGCTGGACAAGGCCACCCTGACCCTCGGCGACAATCGCCGCGTGGACCTCTCCCAGACCGTCATCTTCCTCACCTCCAACCTCGGCGGCGGAGAAATCACCGAACTCATGGGTGGCGGCTATGGCTTCATCAAGTCCGACGACAAGCCCACCAACAATCTCGACGAAAAAGTCGAGCGCACCGCCGTCGAAGCGGCTCGCCGCAAATTCTCCCCCGAATTCATGAACCGCCTCGACAAGATCGTCGTTTTCCATCCGCTCCATCGCAAGCAGCTCGAACAGGTTCTCGACATCGAACTCGCCATGGTCCAGCAGCGGGTTCTCGAAACCGCCAAGGGCCAGTTCCTTTTCCGCGTCACCACCAATGGCCGCGATTTTCTTTTGCAGGAAGGCACTGACCAGCGCTACGGCGCTCGCCACCTCAAGCGTGCCATCGAACGCCACGTCGTCTATCCGATGGCCAATCTTCTTGCCACCGACCAGGTTCGCCTCGGCGACATGATCTGCATCGACTGGGAACCCTCCGACGATCACCTCCATTTCGTTCGTGAAGGCGAAAACGTCGCCATTCCCGTCCGCCGTCCCGATCCCGTTGTCGCAACCAAGGCCACGCAAGCCCGCGGTGGCCGCCCGGTCGAAGCTCCCGGCGTCCAGCTCCCACCCGAGCCTACGCCGCGCCTAGCCCGCTAAAATTTTCGGTCCAGCACTCCATCCGAAAACCGCACCCAATCAGCCGGGTGCGGTTTTTTCTTTCCCGAGTAGCGGCCACCTTCAGGTGGCCCCGCTCCCCGACTCTTTTCCTTCCCGTAGGGCCTGCCTTCTCAGTCGCGTTTTTCGCGCCCGAATGGTTTTACGGGGCAGGCCGCTCCGTCGTTGTGGCACAGCCATTCCTGGCTGTGCTCTTCGATCTCAAATGAACCAAAGTTACAACAAAAAAAGGGCGCCGCAAGATTTCGCGGCGCCCTTTTCTCTTTCGAGCTAATAAATTACTGCTCACCATCACCCGCGAACGGCAGCACTTCCGTCCCTTCCTTCCGCACCGCATCCAACGCGCTCGGGTCGATCCCCAGCGCCTGCAGCAGCGTCGCCGCCACTTGCGACGTCGCCACCGGCGTCTTCACCACCCGCGCCTCAAGCCCCGGGTTCGACACGATCAGCCCGACGTGCGTATCGCCGATGCTGAATCCGCCGTGCTCCGCGTTCTTCTTCGACGAAGTGGTATAGATTGTCCCGTAAACCGGCTGCACGATGATGTCCGGTGTCCGCGTATCCATCAGCGGGTCCCGAAATCTCAGTTTCAGTTCCTCGCCGGATAGCACCTCCTCGATAAACAGTTCGTTTGCATGCGCGTTGAAATAGTCCGCCACGGCTTTGGTCTGGCTTTGGTCCGGCAGCCACACCAGCGCGATGTCGTCGTCCATCACGAATCCACACGGTCCGGAAGCGCAATTGTTGCCTGCGTCGTTGATCAGAATGCCGATTGGATTCGTGTTGTCCAGGCCGAAAACCAGGTCCGCGAAGTGCCCCGGCTTGTTCGTCTTTACCGGGTTGATCGGCGATTGGCCGTGCTTCGCGCTGACGATGAACAAGGTCGAATCATAAATCCCTGCCGCCTTCAGCCCCTTGATCATCCGCCCCAGCGCCCCGTCCACATAGTTCAGCCCGAAGTTCAATACTGCGCTTGGCGCTCCACTGCCGTCGAGATAGCCGCCCGGTTGCCCGTTGATGGTTGGATCCGTGTCCACCGTGCAGCTCCCATCCTTGTTATCTTTCGCCACCTTCTGGCCGACGCTTACTGCCTGGAAGTTCATTCCGAACACCTCGGGGATGCCGACCTTCTTCGAACCGTCATGCGTCAGCCCTTTGATTTCGTTCAGAATTGCCTGCACCTTCAATTCGTCATTGTTCGCCGTGCACACCACGCTCACCGTGGCATCAAACCCGGGCGCGTTCGTGATTTCCGGTGTGAAGAGATCATCCACACCTTTCCCGGATGGTCCGTTCACCAGGTCATACGCTGGGTGCTTATCGGCCCATGCCGTGCGCCCGCCCTCGGCCTTCACCACTTCGAAGATCGTGTTGCTCTGCATGGCGTTGTGCGGGAAAAACGGCGCGCACTTGCCCTGGGCATTGATGAACCGCGGTAGCTTGACTGGATCGATCACATTTTCCGACACATTGTTCGAGTCATACACATCAATGGTCTCGTCGAATACTTGCATGTTTCCCGGCTGTCCCTGGCAAGACGTGTTCGTCGGATCGAATATTCCCCGGTTATAACTCACGTCGTAAAACAATCCGTGGCTCAACGGCGACCCTCCCGTCACCAGTGCCAGCAATCCAGGAAACGAATCCGAATTCGCCGGCGTCCTCGCGTTCGAATACGTAATCCCATGCCCGGCCAGCTCCGCCAGCGCCGAACCCGGATGATTCTTCACGTAGTTTGCCACGTCGAGCGCGTGCATGCCGTCCACGCTGACGAGCAGCACGTGCTTGATCTTCTTTTTTCCGCTCCATCCCTCGTTGGCGTTTGCCGGAGCGGTCAATGCCGGTCCAAGCAGCCCGAGCGAAAGGGCAGCCGCTGCTAACTGCTTCTTCATAAATTTCTCCTTGGATTGCAATCCCTGCATGCGCGATTCAGGGGACTGGAATGAATCCCACAGGGAGCCTAATCAGCAAGTGTTACGGAATGGAGAACAACAGATTTCCGCCGAATGAAAACCGCCAGCGCCCTGCTTTGAATGTAGCGGCCACCTTCAGGTGGCCCGCCCAGTAGCACAGGCTTCAGCCTGTGAACTTCCTGCAGAGGGTCCGCCTTCCGCTTGCCCTGACGCAGGAAGGAAGGCGCGTTTCCCGCGCTTCAAATGGCTCTACGGGGCGCGCCGCTCCTACCCCACCGCCACGCCGCTCTTGTAGATCTCCTCCGCCCGCTTCAACGCTTCCTCAATATTCGCGCAGATATTTTCCGCACCGACGTGTCGTTCAAACCCAGCCTCACGCATCAGCGCTTCAGGCTGGGGCCGGGCTCCGCAAACCAGCATCGCCCGCCCGCTCGCCCGCAAAATCTCCGCCAACTCCTCCAGCGCCGCGATTCCCGTCGCGTCAATAGCCGTCATGTTCCGCAGCCGAAGGATCACAATCGGTGGCAGCCCCGCAATATTCTCGGTAACCTCGGCAATCTTGTCCGTCACGCCAAACAAAAACGGCCCATGAATCCGGTACACCGCCGCGTACTCCGGAATGTCCTTGTCCTGCAAAATGTGCGCCCGCCCATCCTCAATGTAGTCGTCCGTAACCTTCGAAACCGTCGTCGTCATCGATATCTTCCGGATAAAGCTGAACGCCGCAAGAATCATCCCCACTTCCACCGCCAGCGTCAGGTCCGCCACCACCGTCAGCGTCAACGTCAGCACCCACACGCTGATATCCGGCTTGCTCAATTTTAAGATTTCCGGAATTTCCCGCCAGTCGCCCATGTTGTAGGCGACCATGAACAGAATTCCCGCCAGCGCTGCCAGCGGAACGTTTTTCACCAGCGGCGCCGCAAACAAAATCACGGCCAGCAACGTCAGCGCATGAACAATCCCCGCCACCGGTGTCCTCGCGCCCGCCCGCACATTCGTCGCCGTTCGCGCAATCGCCCCCGTTGCCGGCAATCCGCCGAACAACGGCGAAGCGATATTCGCAACTCCTTGCGCGATCAGCTCCACGTTCGGATTGTGCTTGTCGCCGCTCATCCGGTCGGAAACCACTGCCGAAAACAAGGACTCAATCGCCCCCAGCATCGCCACCGTAATCGCCGGCGACAGCAAATGCAGCAGCAACGCAGGCTGCAAATGCGGCACCGCCAGGTGCGGCAGGCCGCTCGGAATTCCCCCAAACCGCGTCCCAATCGTCTCAATCGGCAGATGAAAAATTGCCACCGCCGCCGTCGCCCCAAAGCACACCAGAATCGCGCCCGGAATCCGCTTGAAAAACTTCGCGCAGATAATCATTACCGCCAGCGAAGCAAATCCCACCGTCGTCGCCACCCAGTTTAGCGTATGGAAATTCTCCGCAATCGCACCCATGCGGTGGAAAAAGTCCCCCGGCACATGCTCCATCCTCAACCCGAACAAATCCCGGATCTGCGTGCTCGCGATCAGGATCGCGATTCCGTTCGTGAATCCCACCACAACCGGCCGCGGAAAATACTTCACCATGCCGCCCAACCCGGTCGCGCCCATAATCACCAGGATCAACCCGGCCAGCATCGTGCACGTAAACAGACCGTCCAGCCCGTACTTCGAAATTATCCCCAGCACCACAACCACGAACGCGCCGGTTGGCCCGCCAATTTGTGTTTTGGATCCGCCCAAAGCGGAAATCAGGAACCCCGTTACGATCGCGCAGTAAATTCCCGCTTGCGGCGAAACTCCCGAAGCAATCGCAAACGCCATCGCCAGTGGCAGTGCCACCAGCCCCACCGTCACCCCGGCAAGTAAATCCGCTGTAAATTTTTCAAAATTGTATTCGCGCAGCAGTAAAACCGATTTAGGCAACCACGCGTCGATCGCAGTGCTCATAAACTCGCCAACCCGTTTCTGTCCCCACTAGCCAAAGTCTACCAGTCCCAGGGCAGGGAATCGCGTGATCCAAGCACTCCCGTGCACTCAACGGTACTTCTAGCCTAATTTGTCGGGTGTGAAATTCTTCTGGTGGCCCGGGCTTCAGCCTGTGTTCTGGGGTTTCTCTTCTCAGCGAACTCTGCGCTCTCAGCGTTCTCTGCGTTAATTCTCAATCTTTCATCTCTCTCTAATCCGCCGCCTCGCTCCTCTTCACTCCCGCCTTCCATCGCAGCACAGGCTTCCTAGCAGCCCCCACCTCATCCAGTCTCCTCACCCGCGTCGTATGCGGCGCCGTTTTCACCAGCTCCGGCTTCTCCGCCGCTTCTTTCGCGATCGACTTCATCGCCTCCACAAACAAATCCAACTCTTCCTTCGACTCCGATTCCGTAGGCTCGATCATCAGCGCCCCCGGCACGATCAGCGGAAACGCCGTCGTGTACGGGTGAAATCCATAATCAATCAGCCGCTTCGCAATATCCATCGTGTTCACGCCGTTCTTCTTCTGAATCGCGTCGCTGAACACCACCTCATGCATCGACGGCTTCGTGTACGGCAGATCAAACACGCCTTCCAAGCCCTTGCGAATATAATTCGCATTCACCACCGCGTCTTCCGTCGCCTGCCGCACCCCGGGTCCGTACGCCAGGATGTACGCCAGCGCCCGCACCAGCACGCCAAAATTTCCCACGAACGCCTTTACCCGTCCAACGCTCTGCTTCCGGTTGAAATCCAGTCCCAGTTTCCCGCCTTCTTTTTCCACCAGCACCGGCGTCGGCAAATACGGCTCCAGCAGTTTCTTCATCGCCACCGGACCCGCGCCCGGCCCGCCGCCACCGTGCGGCGTCGAAAACGTCTTGTGCAAATTCAAGTGCATCACGTCCACGCCCAGGTCTCCCGGCCGCGTCACGCCCGTCAGCGCGTTCATGTTCGCGCCGTCCATATAAAGCAGCGCGCCCTTCGCGTGCAGAATCTCCGCAATCTGCGGCACCTGCTGCTCAAAAATTCCCAGCGTGCTTGGATTCGTCAGCATCAGCGCGGCCACGTCTTCCGTCACCTGCTCGCGCAATTTCGCCAGGTCGACCTGCCCTTCGGCGTTCGATTTGATATTTTCCACTTCATATCCGGCAATCACCGCCGTCGCCGGATTCGTTCCGTGCGCGGAGTCCGGAATCAACACCTTCTTCCGCGGATTTCCATTCTTCTCGTGATGGGCGCGAATCAGCAGCAATCCCGTCAACTCGCCCTGCGCCCCCGCCGCCGGCTGCAGCGTGATCGCATCCATTCCGGTTATTTCCAGCAAACACTTTTCCAACAGTTGCAGCACCTTCAAGCAACCCTGTGAAAGCTCTTGCGGCTGATACGGATGCTCCGTCGCAATTCCATCCAGCCGGGCCACAAACTCATTCACCCGCGGGTTGTATTTCATCGTGCACGAACCCAGCGGATACATCCCCAAATCAATCGCATAGTTCCAAGTCGAAAGCCGCGTGAAGTGCCGGATCACCTCGATTTCGCTAACCTCCGGAAATCCCTCGACACCACCGCGCCGGTGCGCCTCGCCCAGCACCTTCGCGGGATCCACGGCCGGCACATCCAGCGGAGGCAACTCAAACGCCCGCTTCCCCGGCGACGACTTCTCAAATATCAACCCTTCATTCTGATTCGTCTGCCGCCCAGCCTTCTTAATCTTTTCGCTCATCTTCCTCTTCTCAGCGGTCTCTGCGTTCCTCAGCGAACTCTGCGTTAGTCCGACTCTTTTTCTATGTCGTCAAAGCCTTCCTAACCCCAGCCACCAATCTCTCAATCTCCGCCCGCGAAGTCGTCTCCGTAACGCAAACCACCGCATTCTTCGACAACTCCGGATAAGCCGTCCCCAAAACAAACGGCCCCACAATCTTCTCCTTCAACAACTCCGCATTCACCAACTTCACCGACTTCGGCAGCGCCACCGTAAACTCATTAAAAAACGGCCCCGAAAAAGTCCGCGTAACTCCCGGAATCTTCTCCAGTTCCGTCAACGCAAAATGCGCCTTAGCCAAATTCTGCTCCGCCTGCTCCCGCAATCCCTCTTTACCCAGCAGCGTCAGATGGACGGTCGCCGCCAGCGCGCATAGCGCCTGGTTCGTGCAAATATTCGAAGTAGCCTTCTCTCTCCGGATATGCTGCTCCCGCGTAGCCAGCGTCAGCACAAACCCCCGCTGCCCCTCGCTATCCACCGTCTGCCCGGAAAGCCGCCCCGGCATCTGCCGCACATACTTTTCCCGCGAAGCAATCACGCCCGCATATGGCCCGCCATAGCTCGGCGCCAGCCCAAAACTCTGCGCTTCCATCGCCACAATGTCCGCTTCCGCAGGCGGCCGCACCGCGCCCAGCGACACCGCTTCCGCCACCGCTACCACCAGCATCGCTCCCGCCGCCCGCGTAATCTCCGCCAGCGGTCCCAGCGATTCAATCGTCCCGAAAAAGTTTGGCGACTGCACCACCACCGCGCAAACGTCCTCCCGAATCGCCGTTTTCAACGCCTTCGCGTCCAGCGTCCCGCTCATCGTGTACGAAATCTCTTCCACGTGCAGCCCGGAATTCTTCGCGTACGTCCTCAGCACTTCGCGGTACTCCGGATGCACCGACCGCGCCACCAGCACGCGCGTCCGCCCCGTCAACCGCTCCGCCATCAATACTGCTTCCGTCGTCGCCGTCGACCCGTCGTACATCGACGCGTTCGCCACTTCCTGCCCCGTCAACTGGCACATCAGCGTCTGAAACTCAAAAATCGCCTGCAGCGTCCCCTGCGTAATCTCCGCCTGGTACGGCGTATACGAAGTCAAAAACTCTCCGCGCTGAATAATCGTGTCCGTCACCACCGACCGCAGATGGTTGTACACACCCGCGCCCAGAAAGCTGGTGTACCCGACGGAGTTCTCCGCCGCCCGCTCCTGAAAATAGCGGATCACTTCCTGCTCGGAAAAAGGTCCCGGCAGGTTCAGCGCCTTCTTCAACCTGTATTTTTCGGGAATCGACGAGAACAACTCTTCAACATTTTTCACCCCGATGGCCGCCAGCATCTCCTGGCGCTCCGCCGGGCTCTTTGGCAGGTAGCGCATCAGGCCGACGCTTCTTTCTGCTTCTCCGCGATGTACGCCTCATACGCCGCCGCGTCCATCAGCGCTCCAACCTCCGCCGGATTCGCCAGCTTCAACTTGATCAACCATCCAGTCGTATGCGGATCGGTATTAATCGCCTCCGGCTGCTTCACCAGTGCGCCATTCGCTTCCGTCACCTCGCCGCTGGCCGGAGCGTAAATTTCGCTAACCGCCTTCACCGATTCCACCGACCCAAACGTCTTCCCGGTAGTTACCTTCGCGCCCACCGCCGGCAACTCCACAAACACCACGTCCCCCAACTCATGCTGCGCGTAATCCGTAATCCCGACGGTAGCCACATCGCCCTTCACCTCGATCCACTCATGATCCTTCGAATACTTAAACTGCGTCGGATATCCCATCGTCCCACTCCTTTATTTATTCTTTTCCGCTGCAAAGCCACCGAGTAAATGAACTTGAGGGTTTACCCTGAGCTTCGAAGGGTGCCCCACCCTTTGCGGTTTGTGCAAAGGGTGGGCTCTTACGATGCGACGTCTCCAACCCTCCGCTCTTCTTCGGTTCTCCGCTGGGTGCCGCACCCTGCGTCTTTCAGGGTGCGGGTTTTTCTACGCTACGATCTCTCAAGTCTTTACCGCACTAGCCTTCCGCATCCTCACCGTGGCACAGCCATTCCTGGCTGTGCTCTTGGGGTTCTAACTCGTTTATAAAACGGCGTCCCCACCACCACCGCCTTAACCTTCTGTCGCCGAATCTCCACAAAAATCTCCGTCCCCAACCCCGTCATCGCAGGCGGCACATACGCCAACGCAATGTTCTTCCCCAGCGTCGGCGAAGGCGACCCGCTAGTCACCACCCCAATCTCATTCCCACTCGAATCCAAACACCGATACCCATCCCGCGCAATCCCGCGCTCCACCATCTCCAACCCCACCAGCGCCCGCCGCGATCCCGCGGCCTTCAACTTAACCAAAGCCTCCCGCCCAACAAACGCGCCCTTCTCCAAATGGCAATACCGCTCCAGCCCGGCTTCCCAAACATTGATCTCATCGCTGATCTCGTGCCCATACAACGCCATCTTCGATTCCAGCCGCAAGGTATTCCGAGCCCCCAGCCCGCAAGCCAAAATCCCAAACTCTTTCCCCGCCGCAAACACTTCGTTCCAAACCCGCTCGCTCGTCGCCACATCCGACGGCACATAAATCTCAAATCCGTCTTCGCCCGTATATCCCGTCCGCGCAATCAGCGTATTCGGCAGCCCGCAAACCGTTCCATGCGTGAACCAGTAATTCTTGATTGTGTCGAGTTTCGCGTCCGTCAGCTTCTGCAACACTTCCGCAGCCCGCGGCCCCTGAATCGCCAGTTGCGTGTACGCGTCGCTCAACTCTTCCACCACGCAATCCATCCCCTTGGTGTTCTCGCGCACCCACGAAATATCCTTCTCTCGCGTCCCCGCATTGATCACCAGCAGGTAGTCGTCCTCGCCCAGCCGGTGCACGATCACGTCGTCCACAAACGTTCCGCTCGGATACAGCATCGCCGAATACTGTGCCTGCCCGATAGCCAGTTTTGACGCGTCATTCATGCACAAATGCTGTACCGCCGCTAACCCCCCGTTGGTGACATCTTGCACATGTGGCACAGCCATTCCTGGCTGTGCTCTTGGGTCATTCTTCTCCGTAACTAATAACTGTGAACTGTCGACTGTCGACTTTCTTTCCCCCGATTTTCCCCGAATCCTTATATCGCCCATGTGGCTAACGTCAAACACGCCCACGCCGCCGCGCACCGCCCGGTGCTCGCACATCAGGTTGCCGCTGCACGGATACTCGACGGGCATGTCCCAACCGCCAAAATTAACCATTTTGGCGCCTAGGCGCTTATGCAGCGCGTTCAGTGCCGTTTTGCGAAGACTTGAATTGGCAGGAGAGTTTCCGGAGTCCATTCCGTTTGCTCAGGCAAAAACCGATGCTACCACGCGCCCCACACCCCGTCAAAATACATGCGTTGCAAGAAGAGGTTCACTCGCCTATATCAGCAAGAAGTTCGAAAAAAGCCAAGTTGCACTACGGTTTCAACATGACCGATTTTGGCTTGCGGTCCGGTGCTACAAGCAAACCATCAAGATAGTCTGGTTTGTGAAATGAATTCCAGGCATGAAGACCGTAGTAAGCATTCATCAGCGTATTGGCTATTCCCGAACCTATCACCTTCGTTCCGACAAAGCCTTTTCGCCTCAGATCATCAAGCGGGAAATATTGTGTGGCGTCGATGGCTTTGCCTTCTGAAAATACCCTCCAGTCGCCGGAATCTAGCAGGTCTCTTGTGACGAACAGGACGGAAACCACGTCATTTTTCCCTAACTCGCGGGCCACCCCCAATGAAAAATCATTAGCCCTTCTCGCGAAATACGCGCAGATGGCACTGTTTAGCGCTTGAGGCTCAATTTCAATGATTTGCCCCAGTGAAAATGTGCCGTCCAAAAGCGGCATGGTGAAATAATCACCCTTTTTCCATTTTTGTTTTCGGGGTTTAGACATTTAATCTATGTCTTTCTGACTGATGATACCATCCGAGAGCAGGCTAAGGCTTCCGTCCACTTCCTGGAATTATTTTAACCAAACCAAGAAATTACACGACAATTTCCTGCGTAGTTCCCCAATCAACCCTTGCTCTTTTGCATCGCCAGCCCCACCCGCCCCTTGCTGCCCGCCTTCCCCTCAGGTACAGTTTTTTCCGGAGGCACCGATGGCCGCCCGCCAACAAGTTCTCTGCGTACAGTGCGACAAAACCGAGGAATTCTGCACCTGCGATAAATACTGCACCATCTGCAAAAGCCTCGAAAGAGTGCGCCTCGCCGCCGATGGGTTGTACTATTGTCCCGAGTGCCGCGAAGCCTGCGACGTCTCCTGGGCCAGCAGCCAATAGCCGTGCCGAAAAATCCTCTTCACCTCCGCCTCTCCCTCGATCACGACGAACGCCTCGCCGCCGCCGCGGGTGGCGCCATGCGTGTCTTCGCAGACGCCGCCGGCCTCCCCAACGACAACATCGAGCAACTCAAAACCGCCGTCGTCTCCGCCTGCAAACTCTGCTTCGACTTTCACGACAATTGCGACACACCCTGCCAGGTAAGTTTCCGCCGCCTCGACGACCGCATCGAAGTCGAAGTCACCGTCCCCGGCGTCCCGCCCCCAGCCAATAAGCCCGAACCCCACTGGCCCGGCGTAGACGACATCCAATGCGAGAGCCGCAACAACTCCGGCGTCCTTCGCCTCACCAAATTCCTAACTCACGCCTCCTAATCTTCTCTGCACGTTGAGCGTAGCGGCCACCTTCAGGTGGCCAACTCCGACTCACACACACCCGCACCTCGTCATTCTGAGGACATCCGACGAGGTCTGGTTTTTGGACTCCGGTGATTTTTACCGGAGATGTCCGAAGAACCTCAACCGCAACCAAACTCGCAAATTTAAATTGGGATTTACAACGGGTGTGCCCCAGGCTCCGCCATCCCACCTAGGGCTCTGCTCAAAACTCCCTACATCTTAAACGCAAACGTATTCTTCTTAATCAACGTCGTCATCTGCTCATCGCTAACCGACATCCGGATCACCACGCGATCCCCCGACGGCACCACATTCGTCTGGTCCAGCAACGTTCCCAGCTCCGGATTATCCTTCGCCGTCTGGTACTTCTTATACAGCAGCCCCGCCGCCATTAACTGGCTCAACGTGTTCGCATCCTCCGTCGAGCCGCACACCGCCTGAAACTTCGCGTCCATCCCGCTGCTCGCCGTCGCGGAAATGATCATTGCCTGCATCCGCGCCACCAGTTTCGCCGCTTCCGGGAACTGCTGCACCTCCGGCGCCAGTTGCCCCATCGCCAGCTTTGTGTACGCCGGGTCCAGCACTGCCCACACCACTCCGCTGCCGTTCACTTCATTGATCAGGTTGTACATCTTGTCATTCCGCAGCAGGCTGTCCTCTTCGCCATAGCGCACCGCGATCAGCTTTTCCAGCAGTCTCCGATGCCCAAACGCCGCCTTGTTCGAATCCACAAAAAAGAAAAACAGGTCGTTCGGTCCCACTCCCGACCCGAACGCGAACAGAGTATACCCGTGCGATTTTGCCGTCGGCAGCTTCTGCGCCTTGAAATACGCTTCCGTCGAATCCGGGTTATACCCTCCAAGCGCGATTCCCACGATCTCTTCACTATCCGGCGGCGCGTCCGTCGCCGCCGCTGCGCCCGTCCCCGCGCCCGTCGCCGGATCCTTCGTCAACATCGATTCCGGCACCAATCCCCACGTCAGCTCATCCACTTGCGATTTCGTGTCAATCCCCGCCGCAGCCAGGAATTTCTCGAACTGCTTGAATCTTTCCGGCAGCATCTGCTGTTCCAGCGCGGGATACCATTTCATCGTCCGCGCTTTCTTCAAATCCGCGTACGCAAATTCCCCCACATCCTTGGGGAACAATCCAATCGTGTCCGCTCCCAGACCCGTCGCCTTCACGGGCCGCCCCATCGCCGCCGCCAACGCCAGCAACGCGCTTGCCGCAGCAATTCTCTTCATCGCCTCTTTCCACTTCTGCATGAACAGCTCCTTTCGGGGGCCTAGGGGTAAAAAGTTTCTCGCGATAGCGCCTTGTAGAGGTCGGGCTTGCCCGGTCCTCGATCCAAGAAGGAAACTCCAGTTTACGCCACTCTCTCGTTCTCAGCCGAGCCGCTTGCGCAGTTCGTCAACTTTACCGCGCATCTGCGCCACATACGCCGCATCCTTCAACCCTTCCAAATTGATCTCCACATTGGCCAGCGCGCCTTTCGCTCCCGCTACTCCCATTAGACGCGCCACCAGCAGGTCTGACTTCATGGATGCCGCCGAGATCGCTTCCAGTTGTACCAGCCGCTCCACCAGAGCAGCCGCCTTCTCCGCCACTTCCAGCGGAACTTCCGACGCGCCCTTCGTAGCCGCTTGAATCGCCGCCTCGCGCGCGCCCTTTTCCGCGTCATTCCCCTGCGGCAGTTTGAACGCCGCCATCACCGCATCATACGAACTCGCATCGCCATCAATCGCCGCCGCCAACTCGTCGGCAATCTTTCTCAGCGCGTCCACGTTCTCCGAAAGCTTGTCCACAAACGGCGCCTGCAATTTCTTTTTCCGCGAAAGTCCCGCCACCATCTGCCCCAGCGCCGACGCCATCGCCGCTGCAAATGCCGAAACGCTTCCGCCTCCCGGCGTCGGTGTCGGCTCCGCCACTGCATCCAGAAACGGCCGCGCCAGGTGCGCCAGCTTGCCGTCTTTCGCTTCCATCGGCGCCCCGCTCAAGGCATCCGCCAGCTTGTTTTCAAAAACCTGCGAAGGCGAGAAGTTCTCCAGTTGCAGAAAGTAATCCGCCGCCATCTCAATGGCTTTCTTTGGCACCAGCCCCACAATCTCGCTGCCCACAGGCACCACGCCATAGCGCTCCGCCTCGCGCTTCACCGCCGCGTACACCCGGTGCATCGGCGTCTGTTCGTAATCCGTCAAATTGATCGACACCTGCGCCAGGTTCCGCGCCTTCAACTCCACTCCCATCGATTTCACGTAACGGAATCCGCCGTTCGAAAACCGGATCGCCCGCGCAATCTTGTTCGCAATCCCGATATCCGATGTATTCAAATTGACGTTATACGCCACCAGAAACTTCCGCGCCCCCACCACCGTCACTCCCGCCGTCGGATGCAGCTTTGGCTCGCCGATGTCCGGCTGCCGGTCGTGGTTCTTCTTCAACTCCTCGCGCAAGCCCTCATACTGTCCGCGCCGCACATTCTCCAGGTTCACCCTCTCGGGCCGCGTCGCCGCCGCTTCATAAAAGAAAATTGGAATCCGATGCCGCGTCCAGATTTCTTGTCCCACGCGCTTCGCCAGCGCCACGCAATCTTCCAGCGTCACTCCCTCCACTGGAATGAACGGCACCACGTCCGTCGCTCCCACGCGCGGGTGCGCGCCCTTGTGCGTGTTCATGTCAATCAGTTCCAGTGCCTTCCCCGCGCCCAGAATCGCCGCTTCGCCCACCGCTTCCGGTTCGCCCGCCAGCGTAATCACGCAACGGTTGTGGTCCGCGTCCATCTCGCGGTCCAGCACATATACTCCCGGCACGCTGCTCATCACCTGCACCAGCGCCTCTACCTTCGCCGGATCCCGCCCCTCCGAAAAATTCGGCACGCACTCAATCAGTCGTTTCATCTCTTCTCAGCGCCCTCTGCGCTCCTACCTCTGCGTTCTCTGCGTTAAATCCTTTTCTTTCCTCAATCTTTCATCCAAACAACTTCCCCCCTCTTCATCGTCATCCAGCAAACATTCATCCCAAAATAATAAGGAATTTCCCGGTAATCCTCCACCTCGTACACCGCCAGATCCGCCTGTTTCCCCTCTTCCAGCGACCCAACCGTCTTCTCCCTCCCCAGCGCGTAGGCCCCATTGATCGTCGACGCCGCAATCGCCTCCCCAGGCGTCATTCTCAATCGCGAACAAGCCAGCGACAATATCATCGGCATGCTCACCGTTGGGCTGGTTCCCGGATTGTAGTCCGTGGCCAGCCCCACAATCGCCCCAGCCTCAATCAACTTCCGCGCCGGCGCATATTTCTCCAACCCCAAATGAAAATCGCACCCCGGCAAAAGCGTCGCCACCGTCTCCGATTTCCCCAGCGCTCGGATATCCGCCTCATTCACCTGCTCCAGGTGATCGCAACTCGCCGCTTCCAGCTCCACCGCCAGTTGCGTTGCCCCGCTGCGCGACAACTGCTCCGCATGCAGTCGTGGCCGCAGTCCGTGCTCTTTCGCCCTCACCAGCAATTTCTTCGATTGCCCCACCGTAAACGCCCCGCGATCGCAAAACACGTCGCAATATTCCGCCAGATCGCCCACCACCACTTCCGGCAACAATTTCTCCATCAACAACGCCAGATACTTCTCCGCTCCATCCTTTTGCGCCCGAAATTCCAATGGCACCACGTGCGCGCCCAGAAAAGTCGAAACAATCTCAAGTGGCTGCTCCGTGTTCAACTCTCGATGCAGCCGCAATATCTTCAGCTCGCTCGCCACGTCCAGCCCGTACCCGCTCTTCGCCTCCACCGTCGTCGTTCCATAAGCCGCAAACTCCGCAAGCGCCGCCATCGCCCGGCTCTTCAGCGCAACGTGCGTCGCCGCGCGCAGCTTCTTCACCGAATTCAGTATCCCGCCGCCCTTCCTCGCAATCTCCTCGTAACTCGCTCCCTGAATCTTCAGCTCATACTCTTCCGCGCGGCTCGCCGCATGAACCAGGTGCGTATGCGAGTCCACAAATCCCGGCAGCACCACCCGTCCGCCCACATCCAATTTCTCCGCCGCCTTTGCCTCCGCGCGCCGCTCCACATCCGCGCGCTCTCCGGCCGCAACAATCTTCCCGTCGCGCACCAGCACCGCGCCGTTTTTCACCAACCCAATTTTGGAAAGGGAATTACCCCGCCGCGGTCCGCCCCGCAGCGTAACCACCTGTGACGCCCCTGTAATCAGAACACTTCCGCTCAATCCCGTAGCGGCCACCTTCAGGTGGCCCTCTCCGCCCATGCGCCACATAGTGTGGCACAGGCACTCCTGCCTCTGCTCTTGGGCTATTCTGTTCTTGCTGCCAACACCGCTAATTTCACCTACGCCCCAACCGCCATCCCCTGATACGCCGGCGCAAACACTTCCCGCACAAACGTCTCGATCGACGTCGCCGTCGTGTTCCCCGCGCTCCGCGGCTCCATCCCTGTCACAATCCCCTCATTCATCCCCTGAAACATCTCAATAATGGTCGCCGCCGTCTTCGCCGATATCCCCATCTGCACCAGCGTCTGCTCCACCTGCTCATACGTAAATTGCAAATACCTCAAGTCCGGTTTCCCGACTGCACGGCTGATAACCGACGCAACCTCCGTCATGCTCAAATCCCGCTCGCCGTGCAATTCCTCCATCTGCTTCCCGCTGAAATCCAGGTTCAAAAGCCGCTCTGCCGCGCGCGCCCCGATGTCTCGCGTCGCGATCATCGGAATCTTCAAGTCCGGCCTCAGCGCACCCGCGAACACTCCCATCATCTGGATCATCTCGATCGCCGACAAATGATTTTCCATGAAAGACGCCGGACGCAGGTGCAACACATTCAGCCTCTCCACCGCGTTCAATTTCCGCTCACAGTCGTGCAGTCCCAGAATCGGCCCGGTTCCCGCCGGAGCATGCGCGCCGATGCTGCTCAAATTCACAGCATACTGCAGCCCTGAATTCCTCGCCGCCGTCGCAATGGCGTACGACTCCGCCTCCTGCTCCGCCCGGTAATCCGGCGAAGTCAGTCCTGGCGGCAGCATCAAAAACGCCGCCCTCACTCCTGTCAGCGCCCTCGTCAGCGCCTCGGCATCCTGCACATCCGCAACAAACGCCTCCGCGCCCTTATGCACGTACTGCTGCAACTTGCCGGCATTCCGCCCGACAACCCTTACCTTCTCGCCCTTCTCCAGCAATTTTTTTGTGATGACCGAGCCGATATTTCCCGTTGCTCCCAGGACTGTATACATCGATAGCTGCTCCTCGACCGGTTGCCTATGCACCGAGGCATTCGGCTTATTCTGTGTGCCGCTATCCTTACAGCATTGGCACTTTCACGCCAGTTTTCTTTGCGAACGCAATGGCCTCTGGGTAACCCGCGTCCACGTGCCTGGCGACGCCCATGCCAGGATCATTCGTCAACACTCGTTCGATGCGCTTGGCCATTTCTTTGGTACCGTCCGCGCACGTCACCTGGCCCGCATGTTGCGAATAGCCAATCCCCACTCCGCCCCCGTTATGGATGGACACCCACGAAGCCCCGCTCGCCGTATTGATCAGCGCATTCAGCAGCGCCCAGTCCGCAATCGCGTCCGATCCATCCTTCATCGACTCCGTCTCCCGATACGGTGAAGCCACCGATCCGCAATCCAAATGATCCCGCCCGATCACAATCGGCGCCTTCAACTCGCCCTTCGCCACCAGGTCGTTCAGCGCCAGTCCGAATTTGTCCCGCTCCCCATATCCCAGCCAGCAGATCCGCGAGGGCAATCCCTGGAACTTCACTTTCTTCTGCGCCATCGTAATCCACCGCTTCAAATGCTCGTTCTCTGGAAACATCTCCAGCACCAGTTGATCCGTCCGCGCAATGTCCGCAGCCTCTCCCGAAAGCGCCGCCCACCGGAATGGCCCCTTCCCCTCGCAAAACAGCGGCCGGATATAAGCCGGCACAAATCCGGGGAAGCCGTATGCATCCTTCACGCCGGCTTCAAACGCAAACGTTCGAATGTTATTTCCGTAATCAAACGTCACCGCTCCCAGCTTCTGCAAATCCAGCATCCCCTGCACATGCTCGCCCATCGCCGCAATCGACCGCTTCCGGTACTCCGCTGCATTTTTCTTCCGCAGCTCCAGCGCCTCCGCCAGCGTCATTCCATTTGGCACGTACCCGCCGATCGGATCGTGCGCGCTCGTCTGGTCCGTCAAAATATCCGGCACCACGCCGCGCTTCGCCAGTTCCGGAATCAGATCCGCGCAGTTTCCCACCAATCCCACCGACGTCGCTTCGCCCTTGCGCACCGCGTTCTTCAAAATCCGCAACGCCTCATCCAGCGAAGTCACCATCACGTCGCAATAGCCCGTCTTTACGCGCCGCTTGATCCGCTCCGGGTCCACATCAATCCCCAGAAACGCCGCGCCGTTCATCGTTGCCGCCAGCGGCTGAGCTCCGCCCATTCCTCCCATTCCGCCGGTCACCACCAGCTTCCCGCTCAGGCTTCCGCCAAAATCCTGCCGTGCCGCCGCCGCAAACGTCTCATACGTCCCCTGCAAAATTCCCTGTGTCCCGATGTATATCCAGCTGCCCGCCGTCATCTGCCCGTACATCATCAACCCCGCGCGGTCCAGCTCATTAAACTTCTCCCAGTTGTTCCACTGTCCCACCAGGTTCGAATTGCATAGCAACACCCGCGGCGCATACTCGTGTGTCCGAAACACTGCCACCGGCTTTCCCGACTGCACCAGAAGCGTTTCATCCCCCTCCAGCGCACGCAGCGACTTCACAATCGCGTGAAAGCAATCCCAATTCCGCGCCGCTTTTCCTGTCCCGCCATACACCACCAGGTCCTCGGGCTTTTCCGCCACCTCGGGATCCAGATTGTTCAGCAGCATCCGCAGCGCCGCTTCCTGCTGCCAACCCTTGCATGAAAGCTGCGTCCCTCGCGGCGCCCGAAATGGTCCCCGCCCAGTCGCCGGATCATTCACCACCGGTGTCAATGCACTCATCTCGCTCATCCCTCTCCCGCCATCTTATCCCACCCCACCCCTTCCGAAAAACTTGCACACCCCCGGCCCTGTCATCCCGACCGGAGTTGCCGGTTTTTTCTTTCGCGCCGTAGTTTGGCGCGCAGGCAACGGAGCGGAGGGACCGCGGCAGGCCCCAACAATTCATAGCCGGGTGCCTCACACGCCGATCTTGCGTGTGGGTCTTAGTTTGGGCCTGTGCTTTTGAGTCTCTCTTCTCAGCGCACTCTGCGCTCTCTGTGTCCTCTGCCTCATTCCAC